>Ga0163216_100399_pt1 | contig 75190 bp, 69 predicted proteins | sample SynspAceP_FD_167610 | JGI IMG/M metagenome (GOLD analysis project Ga0163216, IMG submission 167610) | Saline lake microbial communities from Ace Lake in Antarctica - Synechococcus sp. Ace-P (Illumina Assembly) | ecosystem: Environmental > Aquatic > Non-marine Saline and Alkaline > Saline ...
TCGTCTGTTGCACACAAACGGAATATAATTCCAAGAAAGTCATTAAATTACCAAACACCGCTGGAAGTTTTTATGAGTTACATGGATGAAGATATTTTGTATAGCTTAATTTGACAAATCAGATATACTAATTCTTATAATGTACTTTTAGCTTATCATTCATTATTTGTGAACATAAACAAGTTTTTAAACCGTTTTTCCCAACTTATCCATCTGAAAGAAAGAAATACTTTTCAATAAAAATGTGGTTTGTTCGCTATCAATAGCTTCTTTTAACAACACACTATTTCCTCCTATTGGATCAGTTTCAACCATTTTTTGTAGTGCTTACTCATTTGCTTTCGACTTTTGTTACTAGCCTCTTTTTTATATTAGGCTAGTAAATTTGAAAGGGTTCCGTATAATCCCAACATTCCAATAGCCAATGTAACAACAACAGCTATTAATCCTAGTATATTTTGTAAGAGAGTATTTGTATATTTGCCCATGATGATCTTACTATTTGAAACAACCAACAATAATACTGCAAAGAATGGTAAAAAAAACCCACTAGTTGCTTGAGCAAAAATTATAATTTGTGTGGGTTTGACATCAGCTATCGCAAAAGCAGTACCAAAGATAACAACAATAGCCCCCATTGTTTTAGCTTTGTTGTCTTCTATTCCTTTTTCCCAGTTAAAAACGCTAGCCAAAATTGTTTTTAATATGAAAGGGATAGCAATAGCTGAAGATAGTCCAGCTGCGAAAATGCCTAAATCTCCGACAACTCTTGCCCAATCGCCCAGAATAGGTTCAAGTTGAGTAGAAAATACAAGTGGGCTTGTTACTTCAGTTCCAGTTTCAAATAAAAGAGCCGCACTTGTTGTCAACATTGAAAAGGTGATTAATCCACCGATTAAAATATTCACTTTAATATCAAATCGCGCTTCTACTAATCCCTCAGGTGTGTTCCATTTATTCTTTGATGTAATTGAGTGAAGCACCAAATTGATAGCAATCAAACTCGTTCCGATAAGTGCCATCGTCGTTACTACACCACCATCTGGCATAGTCGGTAAAAATAATCCTTTCACCATTGCTGGTATGTCTGGTTTCACTAAAATCATCGTGATCACAAAGATAAAGCCCATTGCACTTACAAATAATAGCATAATTTTTTCTAAGATTTTAGTTGTTCCCATCAATGCTGTCGTCATAACAATGGCTCCTACAATTAGAGCAGCACTACTTTTTGAAATACCAAATGCATCTCCAAGACCTAATGATGCTCCAATTTCATTGCCACTCTGGAAACCAAAACAAGTAATGACTACTGCCAATAAAACTAATCCTTTAATGAAGATGCCCCAACCTTTACTTTCAGTATGCATCTCTTCTGCTGCACGAATAGCATCTCTTCCAGAAATAATACCGATACGAGAACTCATCTCCATTAATACCATTAAAGCAATGATTGAAAATAATACCGCCCAGAGAAGTTGATACCCGTAATTTGCTCCTGCAATGGTCGTTGTTGTAATGGTTCCAGGTCCTATAAAAGCACTTGTTATGATTGCTGCAGGACCCATATTTTTCAATTTATTGCTGAATGATTGTTTAGTCATATTATCCCTCCATTTTAGATTTCCACATATTAGAACTAATTATTTTACATCACCTGTTTCATTATTACTTTATAAACCAGTTTTTTCTGCAAATGCGATAAGTACCTTTTCAAACATGTTCATCAGAGCTCTGTAGCTATCGCAAAAACCTCCAACATCTCCTATTTCCATAATGACACTATCACCACTATCACCATTGATATGTTCTTTCATAGGCTTTGACTTACTCTAATGACGATAGGGTTAGCGCTTCCCTTTTTAGCCTATTCAGATAATACAGTAGAATTTTTCATTGTTTCTTTATTGTGATCTGTTTCAGTCTTAGCGGCTGCATACTTCACACTCTTTATAAGAGAATGTTTAATTGAACTCACCATAAGAATAACTGAGCCCTACTAGCTATTTTTATTTGCTTTGTTATAGCTAACCATACCTGTTGAAACCTCAAACATTTTTAGTATTTACATCAGCTAGTTCTATCGGAAATCGCTTATATAAAGTGAGATGTGAAAAAACAATCATAGTCCTAATATTCCTATGTAAAAATTCGTCGGTCGCTGTATTAAATAAATAGCTCATGAATAAATCAAGGATGACTTATTCATGAACTAATATTATTTTATAGAACCATTTTTATCACTGTTAAAGAAATAGTGTCTCAAAAATACAAACTCATAAAATGGCTGTTCCCCTATCTTTTCTTCTTTGCTATAACTTCACTTTAATCATACCGGTTGGGTTAGCCTATCTGATTTACGAAACCGGACAAGTTCTCAAATTTTTCTTTCTGGTTCATCCATTTTAGTATGGCCGTAAAGAGATTGACAAGTTTCTCCATTGATACGCTGAAAAGGAGCATCAGAAATGATTGGTAGTAGCTATCGCTACAATTTATGAATCATTCAGGTTAACGGTGAATAATGGTTTCTTTTGTGTTTTCAACCGTTACTTTCCCATTTTTAATTACAAATAGTCTTGTAGGAATATCAATGATCGCATTCTCTTTAACTTTAGTATCTAGTAAGACAACATCTGCTTTGTTGCCAACTGCAATACCATAATCCGTTAAACCGATTGCTTTTGCAGGGTTGTCTGTGATCATTGGTAAGACGGTTTTCAAATCATTTGCTCCACCTAAATGAGCTACTGGAATAGCCAACATAGCTGTTTGTAAAATATCGCCATTGCCATAAGGTGTAAAGGCATTACGAATGTTATTTGTTGCGATACACATGTTTACTCCGCCATCTCTTAACTTACGAATAGGGGTAACGGCTCTTCTAACATTGTATTCATCATTACGAGCACCTAAATGTAAATCTGTTGCAGGCAATGCCATAATGCTAATACCGGCTTCAGCTATCATCGCAATAATAGGGTCTAATTCTGCTTTTGGTAAAGCGTGAAGGGCTGTCATGTGACCAGTAGATACTCTCCCTTGGTAACCTTCTGCGATTGTTTTTTTACACAAGTATTCAATAGACATATTAGTTGCTTCATCACTAAACTCAGCGTGTAAGTCAATGGGCTTATTGTATTTTTTAGCAATTTCAAAGACGATATCAATGTGCTCTTTAGCTGGTGCATCGTTGTAAGGAATTCCCCCTACAACATCTGCTCCCATTTCCATCGCTTCATACATCATCTCTTCTGTACCTGGCATTTTAATGATCCCTTCTTGTGGGAATGCCACAACTTGGATATCCACTAAATTTTTGTATTCTTCTTTTAATTTCAAAATTGTTTCAAATCCTGTAAAACCTTGTGCTGGATCGAATTCTGAATGCGTTCTAATAGTTGTTACACCATAAGGGATAATCATTTCTAGCGTTCTCTTAGCACGATCGTAGATATCTTTTTTTGTAAAAGTTGGTTTCAGTTCTGCAGTTACACTGATGGCTTCTTTTAATGTTCCAGAGTTATTTGGTTTACGATCAGCAATTAGCGCTTTATCTAGATGAAGATGACTTTCGACAAAACCTGGTAATAAAACTCTTCCTTTTGCATCGATAACACGCTTGGCTGATTCTGTAATTGCTTCTTCAATAGCAGTGATCTTTCCATCTTGAATGGCTACATCTTTCAAACTTTCACCATCGTTTAAAAGTACGTTCTTTAATAAAATATCCATAATCAAATCTCTCCTTTATTATTTTATTATGCAAACACTAATGAGATAATTAATAGCATTACAGAAGCTAACGAAATCCATTTAACATTTCCTTTAACAACTTCTAGAATTGGAATGCTAAATCCTGAAGATAAAGCTTGCATAGTAATGTTAACAAAACTCATTTGACTACCAAAACCAACACCAATCGTAACGAAACCTAATGCCAATGGTGTGAAACCTAATGAAACGGCAACGGGTAATACCAATGTTAGAATTGATCCGACATACGCACCAGCTGGAATACCGATTAAAATACCGGTTAAAACGGCAACAGGTACAACGAGTGCTGCAGGAGCTGATTCAGCTACACCCGCGATAACAGCAAATGTTCCTGTCTGACCAATCACGTTAATAAATCCTAAGAAAATACCAACTTGGAACAAACGAGTTAAGATATAAGTAGATCCATCAATCATTGCTTCAACTGTTTCATTCATACTGAATTTAGAGAAGAAGAAAATTAAAGCAAGCGTGACAACCATATAAACTAGAGGTGTGAAAATAGGGTAGCCGACTAAGTTATTAACAACTGGTCCTAAGATAACAGCAAATAATAAGAAGATTGCTGGTAGAGTTAGTTTAAATAATTGACCATTTGATAAACTTGAATAATCATCATTTGCTTCTTCTTTGAAGCCTAAGTTGCGACGTTTTGTACCAAAAAATGCTAATAAGATAGCAACGGCAACAAAGAATAACCAATAAGGACGCATAGTAGCAACGTATTCACTTACAGGGAAATCACCTAATTTTGAAACGATACTAGACTCTAGTGAAGCTGGTGATGTTGTAAAAGAGACAGCTGCTGCTAATGACATAGCGGCAATCAATTCTGGAACAACTCCGACTGCAGCGAAGGCTAACGGTGCGATAACCATGGCACTTCCTCCACCAATACCGGACATATAAGTTGCAGCAGCTGTCAATATAACAATAAAGGCTGAAACGTATTCTACTTTCCCTTTTGTACCTCTTTTAGCTAATGTTAAAGCGGCAGTATACCCACCTGATTTAAACACAGCCATCGCAATAGCAGAGTTAACAATCGGAACAGTGATGGTAAGCATAGTAGGAATAGCTGCCAAGAATTGGGCATTGACTTCTGCTAGACCAATTCCGCCAATAACCATGGCCAATGCTCCACCTGCTAAACCAGCGATAATCATATCTACTTTTAAGAATAATAACGTTAAAACGACGATTAAAGGAACAAGAGTAACAATGGCCATAAATCCAGTGGGTGCTGTAACTGCATCAATTCCTGCAGCAAACACGGTTAATGGTGTTATGATAGCTACTGCTGCGTACATGATTAAAAGAACGAGTTTTTTTGTCAGTTTCATATTTTTCCACTCCCTAATATAATTCTTGTTCCTGAAAAACCAGCTAAAGCATCAACAGCGTTTTCTAAAGAACAAATAATAGCTTCTTTACCATTTGATGCAAATGCAATGGCAGCTTCCATTTTTGGTCCCATACTTCCAGCTGCAAAATGTCCTTCTGAGACGTATTGATTGGCTTCTTCTACAGTAACCCTTTCTAATTTTTTTTGGTTCGGCTTGCCGTAATTTAAATAAACATTGTTCACGTCTGTCAAGATCATGAATACATCAGCAGCTACTTGTTCTGCTAATCTTAAACCAGATAAATCTTTATCGATAACAGCTTCTATACCTGATAGCATGCCTTTTTCATCGGAAACTACTGGAATACCACCGCCACCTGTAGAAATAACAACGGTATTATTCTCGATTAACGTTTTAATCGATTCAACACCATGAATTTTTTTAGGTTGTGGAGAAGCAACGACTCTACGGTAACCGCGGCCTGCATCTTCTACCATGTCCCATCCTTTTTCAACGGTTAGTTGCTTTGCTTCTTCTTCAGTATAAAATACACCAATTGGTTTTGTTGGATTTTGGAAAGCCACATCTGAAGCATCAACTTCTGTTTCTGTTAAGACAGTCACAACCTTTCCTGAGATATTTTTTTGAAGCAACGCATTTTTCAATGATTGTTCCATCATGTATCCGATAAACCCTTGAGATTGTGCACTTAACACATGCAAAGGCAATTGTGGTACCACATCTTTTGCTTCCTCATTTTGTCTCAAAATATTTCCGACTTGAGGACCATTTCCATGAGTAATAATGACTTGATATCCTGCTTTCTTAACATCTGAAATAGAATCTGTACTAATGTCTACGTTTTCCATTTGGTTTTCAAATGTTGCTTTTTGATTCGGTCTTAAAATGGCATTTCCACCAAGAGCGATAACGACACGTTTTCCCATTATAATCTTAAACCCCTTTTTTTTGTTAGTATTCCGAAAAGCATTCCGGTCATGGTATCCAAACCTGACGTACTCCCATTTGTCAGGATATTTTTAAAATCTACTTTAATTTGATTTCCACTATGCTGTTCACCCAGTTCTCCAACAAAAGATACAATCCTTGTACTGTATTTGTGTTGAGCGGCATAACGTAAATACGTTTCTGCAACAATAGTCGTTAGGCTTTTTGTCTCCAACAGTTCTAGAAGAATGCTACGAAAACGTTTATCTAATAGCGGATAAGCTGAATCAATACTCAACAAGCCTACTAATAAATCATCTCCTGAAGGTGTTAGTCCCATGCCACGTCCTATGAAGTAAAGCATACTACTTTTTAGGACCTTTTCTTCATTTGAAAAAAGGCCAGCACAATTTTTTATAAATAGTTCATCATAATCCAATGCATTTAAAAATAATGGCAATGGCTGTTTGAACCCATTTTGTTCTTTATTCTTTTCCGCTTCATTTAAGACCAATTCAATTTGATCTAAACTGATGTTTTGCTGCAAAGGTAAAACTGAATCATAAAAACGAATGTAATCGAATGATAATACGATACGATTGGTTTTCAATTGTTTCTTTTTGGAATCATAATAAAATAGGTCTGCTACTTTAATCTCTTTTAATACCGTTTTCGTATCCTTAGCAGAAAGATGTAAAGAAAATGGCAGTTCTCCATTTTTATCCGTACCAATAAAAAGTAGCTGCTTACCAGTCATTAAGTTAAAACCATTCTTAAAGATACTGTGAACTTGCCAAAAAGAAGTTGTTTCTTGGTTTGTTTGCACTTGTTCTTTTAATTGTTTTGACATCTTTTGAATAAAAATCATAGTAACCCTCTTTAAAAAAACAAGATAAAAAATGAACCAGTGAGCGACTAAGAATTTTACTTATTCTATTCACTCACTAGTCATCATTTTACAAATTTTTGTTCAGTTTTAACTATTCATACCTAATTTTCTTGCGTAAGCTGTAACTGCTTTTTCAAAAGCTTCAATTGGAGGGTTAACTGTTCCAGCACCAATTTGACCTCTGCCAGCAACTTTGTTAGCAATACCTGTGTTGATTACTGGTAAAATACCTGTTGCTACAACTTTTCTTGCATCAATCCCTAACACAATTCCTTTAAAGTCCCAGGTTGGAATTGGGAAGTTCGTATTGTGGCTAACTGTGATTTCAGTCATGTCATTGCTTGTTTTCAATGCATCATTAAAACCACCAGTACCAACAAAGCGAGTAACAGCTGGAGCAGCAACCATTGCCATTCCACCAACACCAAATGTTTCTGTTATTGAGCTATCCCCAATATCTGGATTTGCATCATCTTCAGAGAAACCAGAGAAGTAAAGTCCTTTTGGTGTGTTAACAGGTCCAGTGAACCACTCGTCTCCCATACCACTGATACGGATACCAAAGTTTTCACCATTTCTTGTCATAGCTGTTACGATTGTTCCTTCTTCAATCATTCTTGCTCCATCCATAACAACTTTAGCAGCTGCCATCATTGGGTTTAAGAAGAATTGATCGGTATCTGCTAAGAAGACTAAAACATCTTGGCGATCTTTTTCGTTCATATCGATCTCAGACATAACTGGAACAACTTCTTTTAAGAAGTTTAGTGAAGCAGCGATATTACGTTGGTGGAACTCATCTCCCATTGCAATTGATTTTGCAATGATAACGTTCAAGTTCATACCTTCGTCCATTTTGTTTAATACTTTGCTTAATGCAGGTCCTAAGATATCACGCATCCAACGTAGACGAGTAACAACTTCTTCGCTATAAGCACCGAAGCGTAAAACAGCGCCAATCCCTTCATTTAACGTACAGTAAGCACGATTGCCATCTGTTCTGTTTTCTACAACTAAAACAGGCATGTTGCCAGACGTGATACCACCCATTGGTCCAACAGCATCTACGTGATGACAAGGAATAAAGGATACTTCGCCCCTATCAAGCATTTCTCTAGCTTCTTCTTCAGTTGTAGCCCACTCTTCGAACAGTGAAGCTCCAACACATGAGCCCTTCATTGGATCAGTCATATTTTCATATTTAATTGGCGGTCCAGCATGTAATAATACTTTTCCATTCAATTCTTTGATAACCGTTTTTGCCGGTACAACATCTAATAAAAATGGAGCACCTGCTACAATTTTGTCAATGACAGCTTGGTTTGCTTCGTCAATTGTTTTATAATTCATTTTTTAAAACCCCTCCTATATTGTTCTACAATTTATTCGTTTTATTCAGCTACGTAGTGATCTAAGAAGTACAAGATTTTTTGAAGTTGTACATCTCCACCAGCACTTGGTCTCCAGTCAAATTGGACCGCTTTGCCTTGGTTTTCTTCAATTGCTTCTGCAAAGCTTTTCAAACCAACGTTTATAACATAAGGTTTTGTGCTTAACAAGTCTAAAACAGCTTGAGAGGCTTTTGGTAATTCAATGTCTTTTGATTCTTCAACTTCTTTGAAGCCTTTTTCTTCATCTTTAACGGTATGACCTAGAAGGCCTAAAGCAGTACGGACAGCTTTATTGTTGCTTGAACAAACAATAACGCCAGCTTCTTCAAGGATTTCTTGTTGACGAGCTAAGTTTTGTGGATCAGCTGTTGTTCCAACGACTGTTCCTAAAACCACTAGTTCTCGTCCGTCTCCTTTAGCACTATTTTTAGCTTTTTTAATAGCAGGAGCTAATTCAGTAGCCATATCATCGTGAGCGCCATAGCCTAAAACAACATCTAATAAAATGACTGCTATTTCTGGATTGTCGCCAGCACGTTGAATCATTTCAATTCTTTTCTCAGGGTCAATCATTGGATGTGGTTTACCTTGAGTGTACATATCATCACCTAAGTCAATGATTTCGTGTCCTGCAGAATTTAAAATAAATCCATCATCATGTGTTAATCCTTCTTCAAGGTTTAAGCCATCAGCAATTAACATCCCTGCTTCATTAGCTAGTGTTCCACCTGAATAATAGCCTTTAATCAAGGTTTGTTCTGGTTTCAATGAAACGGATGGAATTTCTACTGTTTCATCAAATACTTTGATTTCTTCACCGTTTAAAAGAGCGACAGCCAATTTAGCTGTTTCTTCTAATGTATAAGCGTGGTAAAGGTCTTTTTCATGGTATGCTGGTTTTTCACCTAAGAAAATGGTCACAACTGGTTTAGATCCTTTTCTTAATAAACCAAGTACTTTATCTCTAACAGATTTTGCAGGTGGTTTAGAAATAACAACCATTACATCTGTATCAGGATCTTCTTCTAATGCTACGATTGTATCTAGCATTGTAATCCCGCCAACTTCTTCTGATAAATCACGGCCACCTGTACCAATAGCATTGGTCACACCAGCACCTAATTTGTCAATAATCGTTGAAACTTCTTGAATCCCAGTTCCTGAAGCACCAACAATGCTGATTCTTCCTGGTCTAACAATATTCGTAAAGGCCATTGGAACACCATTGATAATACCTGTTCCACAGTCAGGTCCCATCATGATTAAGCCTTTTTCGTGAGCTTTTTTCTTCAAACGAGCTTCATCTTCAATTGATACGTTATCACTAAAGATAAAAGGATTTAATCCTTCATCTAACGCTTTTTCCGTTTCAAGAGCAGCATACGTACCAGGAACTGAGATCAACGCAATGTTTGCATCTTTTCCTAATTTCATAGCTGTTTCCCACGTGCGTGCAGTTTCATTTGTGTCTTCTGAATCAGTAGTAGCTTGAGAAGCCAAGAAATCATCTACTTCAGTTAAAACAGCATCCATTACGCCATCGTTTTCTGCGTCTACAACCAGTGCCATATCATTTGCAGAAGCTTCTGCAAGTTCTGGTGTTTTCAAGCCGCTTCCTTCAAATAAATCTTTGTTAGCAGGTGTTCCCATCATAATGGATACTTTTTTAACACCTGCAATTGTGTTTAGTTTGTTCGTTAGCAACATCAGCACAATTGAATCTTGATAAGAATTTTCTTTAATTATTGTGTGCAACATTTTGATTCCTCGCAATCTATTTAGTTTAATTGAACGGTCCACGTTTCCCTTTAGGAACATCATAAGTTGAAAATTTAGTGTCATTGTTCGTTTTCCTGACTCTCATAATAAATAGAGTTTCATAATTTTTGATGTTCGTTTTTTTCAATACGTATCTGCTATTATTTTATGAAACCAGTTCATTCTCTCCCACTAATGAACTAAATTAACCCCCTTTTCCAAAAAAATGATTTGTTTACCTAGTCAAAACAATGCAAAATGAATGGAGAATAAACCATTTTTTGATAAAGTAATGCTAAGACATTTATTTATTTCGCTAATAAAGGAAAGGCTTACAATATATAGTATAACTTTTTTTTTTTGCAATTACATTGTACTGTAGAGCTAAGAAATACACCCTTTTATTATCCCTAGTGTATAATTCGGACTAAAAAATGAAAAAAGCGACCTGCTTTTACGATTCTTTTGTTATACTTTTGCTTTACATACACCCGTTTAAATTATTTTTTAGGAGGTTTAACAAAATGGAACCAGAATTTTTTTCCTTTGCTAGGCATTCTTCTCTCACATTATCTGCATCTTTTTATCGAGCAACGGACAACTTAAAAAATCAAACCATCATTTACTTTCACGGTGGTGGATTGATCTGGGGAGACCGTGATGACTTGCCAAAGACTTACATTGACTTATTCTTAAGAGCAGGTTATCATCTTTTAACTGTCGATTATCCTTTAGCACCAGAAACGGCTCTACCAGAAATTTATAACTGTGCAGTTGAGGCTGTTGAATGGTTTACCCATCATTCCGATACGGTCTTACACTTACCAACTAATGATTATAATTTATTTGGACGTTCCGCTGGAGCTTACTTGGCTTTACTAGTTGGGAGCGATTTGAAGATAGAGAAGAAACCCCATAAGATTATTAGTTTTTATGGGTATTCGTCTATCCAAGAAGCCTTTTATCTCTTACCAAGTAACCATTACCAGACCTATCCAATTATCCCTAGGTCATTAGTTAACCAACTCATCCAACCTAACCCTCTTGCTAAAGGGACATTAGAAACTCGTTACGCTATTTATCTTTATGCCAGACAAACAGGACGATGGTTAGATTTGCTTCTGCCGGATAAAAAAAAGCAAAGTCAATTTTCATTAACAGATAACCAACTTGCAGCACTTCCTCCAGTTTTTATTGCTCAAAGTAAAACCGATCAAGACGTTCCTTTCCAACAAGGTGAAAACTTAAGTGGAAAAATTTCTTCAACTAAATTTGTTGTGATTGAAAAAGCCACTCACGACTTTGATAGTGACTCGACGAATGAAAAAGCTCTAAGTGTCTACCAAGAAGTTATCGAATGGTTAAATAACTAATTGAGTCAACACGTATGTAGAAAAAGCCTTATCTATCCGTTTTGTACAAACAAAGCGCCTAGATAAGGCTTTTTTTAGTTACTCTTATTTAAAATCTAACTAAATCATTCCTCTTTTTTTACGCTCTTTTTTATTTGTTCCTTCCTTCTACATTAGTGATAAAAGCGAATTTTTTTACTTTATCTATCCTTATTTTGATTTCATTTTTTTACCTGCTCTTTTACAGATAGATTATTAATGGTTTGAGTTCTTTCTTTCTGTTATAGTAGGTGTACTGCTTTTTAGCTTATCCAGTTTATTTTATCATTCGACTTCTTATTAGATTACCTATTAAAGCGTTTTCTATTTCAATCAGCTAAACATTTTGTATTTTGTTACATAATGAAAAATAAGGAAGTGAAAGTATGAATTTAACAGTAAAAGAATTGCTTGATTTCGATTCTCTCAAAGAGGCATCTGTCTTAACTAAACACGCTAGTTTAGAAAATAACGTAACCGGTATTATGGTTGTTGAAGGTCCAGACATTGAAAATTGGGGCCGTGAAGGTGAATTATTGCTAAGCAGCTATTATGCTCTAAAGGACCTTTCTTCTGATGAGCTCAAGGAATTTTTCACTAAGGTTCATCAACTTAAAATAAGTGGATTGATTATTAAAATTGATCGGGTAGTCGTATCCATTCCAACTTACATTATTGAATTGTGCGAAAAAAATGATATCCCTTTAATTCAGATACCCAAACAGGCACTCTACGAACCTATCTTATTAGATGTAACCGGAAAAATAATTAACAACAACATTCACCTATTAGAAAAATATTACTCTTTACAAAATCATTTCACAAAAATGGCTCTAAACGAACCTGAATTAATCGACATTTTGAATGTTCTAAAAGATTTAATAAAAAAACCTATTAGTTTAAAAAATACATTAAAAAATGACTGCATTAGCACAGATCCACTTTATAACGATGTCTTGTTTATCCAATCTATTTCATTAAACAAACAAAAATATATGAATTATGATTATACTCGTCGCAAAGTTGCCTCGCCAATGCTAACAAAAAAAAAGACCTATACTCAATTAGTCATACCTATTCCTAACTTAAAAATTAATTCCTACGAATTAATCGTCCATGAAATTGATTCCCTTACTCCACATGAAGATTTCTTAGCTATTGAAAATACCATTAGTTTTCTCCAAATGGAGTTGCTGAAAAAATACGCTGTTTCTCAAACTACTTTGCATTATAAAAATAGCATCATTTCAGACTTATTGAACAATCGAATCGAAGATAAAGAAGAATTAAACGAAAAAATAAATAATCTGAAATTACTAGATGATTCAAACTTCCGTATCTTTATTTGTCATTTGCCTAACATCTCATTAACAGCCGAACTTCCAGACGAACAGCATAAAAAGGAACGTCAATTTGCTTATACGTTTGTCGAAGATATAAAAAAACAATGGCCACAACGAGTTTATCTTATTCGCAATCATAAAATTGTTTTTATTATGAATACTCAGGAAGACGCAGAGGAAACCGTTAAAAAGAAACTACTTTCTAGTACTGAAGTGAGCAAAAAAATACTTAACCTTGAAGAGTTAGCTATGACGATTAGTTTCAGTTACAAAGGGGACTTATCTCATTTGCCTTCTTTATACAAACAGGCACAAAACGCCCAAAAAATTATTACTTTGTTCGGCGAAGAAAATGCTATCTCTAGTTACCATGATATTGGTATCTACCAATTGTTTGCTGATATGAATCAATTAGAACAATTTGAAAAATTCATCCCGGAATCATTACTCACCTTAAGCACAAACCATCCTGACTTGGTAGAAACCTTAAAAGCGTTTTTAGATAAAAATCAAAACTATAAAGATACAGCAGATACTCTGTTTCTTCATCCAAAAACTGTTCGTTACCGCTTGGACAAGATTAAAAAACTGACGGGTATTCAATTTGATAATGCTGAGGAATTGTTACAAATTAATATAGGCTTGCGCTTATTAAAAATGATGAAAAAATAAATAAATCAAAAAAAGAACTCTCCCTATGTACGGTGTGAGCTCTTTTTTCTATGATAGATTATTCTGAATAGGATTTGAAATAAGAAGGATGTAAAAAAATAAACTGTTTATGCTTATACTCTAATTGCTGATCTTCTTTTAACTGTTTTATCACACTGCCTACTGTCTCTCTTGAGCACCCACTTATATCTGCTATCTCATTGATTGTAATAGGAAAAGGAATTTCTATTGTTTTAGGTGAGATATGTCTGCCTAGATTTTCCATCAAATACAACAATGTATTGATAATACGACTCGTAGCGCTAGAAACGGCCAAATATTGAATTCTTTTTTCTTGTTGTTGCAAAATGACGGATACCTTTTTATAAAGATATAATAGCTGTTCAGAATTATAAATAGCTTGTTGCTCAAAAACATCCGCTGGCAAATAATACAATTCTACATCTGTTGCTGCATAAGCAGAATAATGATAAGTATCATCGGAGAACATACCTCCATATGGGAACAATGTATCGGGGTTATTGTAATCGATGTATAAAAATGAAGCACTCTTATCATACCGTTCAATCCTAACAAGGCCTTTTTTTAAATAAAATAACTTTTCGCGTTTATCGCCTTCATCAAATAAAACTTGTCCTTTTTTATAATTTCTAAGATACAACTGTTTTTTAAGACAATTGAATTCTGATTCAGTAAAGTTTGCAAATACCGGTTTATAGCGCAATTCATACATCTGGTTGGGTTTCATCTGTTGGGTTGGCATTTGATTCGCTCCTATCGTGTGGATTGAAATAAACGAATAAATAATAACAGCTAAGCTATGAGTGTACCGTTGAACTTGGTTAAACACGTATAAGTGTATTATAACACAAAAGTCGTTATCTTTCTTATCTTTTGTAGCAGAGTGGTATGCATACGACTCTTTTTTAGAAGCGCTTTTTTAATTAAAAACGCACCTTAAAATGGTCCATTTTTTTACAATCTGGCTCATTTCAAAGTGCTTTTTTAATTCATTATTTTGTTATGATTGTTCCTCCGGTTCCTTCTAAAACCTTTGCTACATTTTCTAATGATGTGATCATTGCTTTGCCTTCTGGATGGTTTTCAACAAATGCAATAGCTGCTTCTACTTTTGGCAACATACTGCCCGGTGCGAACTGGTCTTCTTTGATATATTGCTTCATCTCAGAAACCGTTACATGTTCTAATTTCTTTTGGTCGGGTTTATTGAAGTTTACAAAAACATTATCTACACCTGTCAAAACAACTAATAAGTCAGCTTTTACTAGTTCTGCCAATTTTTGAGAAGCAAAATCTTTATCGATAACGGCTTCAACACCCGTTAATTGGCCATCTTTAGCAACTACTGGAATACCGCCGCCTCCAACTGAAATGGTTACTACACCACTTTCAACAAGTTGATTGACTACATGGTATTCTTGAATACTAACTGGTTTTGGTGAAGGTACTACTTTGCGCCAACCTCTGCCAGCATCTTCTTTAAATATTGAACCGGTTCTATCCATTTCTTTTTGTGCCTCTTCTTTTGTTAGGAAAGGACCAATTGGTTTGGTTGGATTTTTAAAAGCTTGATCGTTTTCATCTACAACTACTTGGGTAACAATAGACACAATTTGTTTATCTATCTTTCTTTTTGCTAACTCATTGCCTAATGCATTTTGCATCCAATAGCCGATACTGCCTTGCGTCATAGCAACACAAGTGTCTAAAGGCATTGCTGGATTTTTTTCGCTATCTGCCGCAGCTTGTTGCAATAATAAGTTCCCTACTTGAGGGCCATTTCCGTGTGAAATAATTAAGTCATCACCGTTTTCAATAAATTTAACCAAATATTCTGCTGTATGAGCGAGTGCTTCTTGTTGTGCAGCTGCACTTGCTTTGTCTGATAAAATTGCATTGCCACCTAATGCGATTACAATTTTTCTTTTTGTCATATTTATTCATCCTATCTTTGATATTATTTTCACATTGTTTTTTCTCTCATTCATTATATGAGAAATTTTCTTATTTACTAGTTTTTATCTTTTAAGATAAAGATAGAGCATAAGGACAATATCCTTCCTTATGCTCTGAAGTCTTCACTTTACATTTTTAACTTTAAGCTTTTGGAATAAACAAGTTTCCTAGTGTTGCTGCCATGATAGCCTTGATTGAATGCATTCTATTTTCAGCTTGATCAAATTGACGAGCATGTTTACTACGGAAAGCCTCATCTGTTACTTCCATTTCAGTGATACCAAATCTTTCTTTAACCATTTGGCCATACTCTGTTTCAGCATCATGGAAAGCTGGTAAGCAGTGTAGTAAGATAACATCATCATTTCCAGTTGCTTTAATCATATCCATATTAATTTGGTAAGGTTTCAATAAGTTGACACGTTCTTCGAACTTGTCTTCTTCACCCATTGATACCCAAACGTCAGTATAAAGAGCATCAGCGTCTTTAACGCCTTTTTTAACATCATCTGTAATCATTATCTTGCCGCCGGATTTCTTAGCAAATTTTTCAGCCATGTCAACAATTTCTTGTTCTGGGAATAATTCTTTAGGTGTTACAATATGAATATTTGCACCTAAGATAGCACCAGTAACCAATAAGCTGTTTGCCATATTATTACGGCCATCTCCAGCATATGCAAGAGTAATGCCTTCTACTTTTCCAAAGTTTTCTTTGATTGTTAAGAAGTCAGCTATCATTTGTGTTGGATGCCATTCGTCTGTTAAGCCATTCCAAACTGGAACGCCTGCAAACTCAGCTAATTTCTCCACATTTGATTGTTTGAATCCACGAAACTCGATTCCATCAAACATGCCGCCCAATACTTTAGCAGTATCTTCAACTGATTCTTTTTTACCCAGTTGAATGTCATCTTTACCAAGGAATTCAGGATGAGCACCTAAATCAATGGAAGCTGTTGTAAACGCTGAGCGTGTACGTGTAGAAGATTTTTCAAATAACAAAGCGATATTTTTACCTTCTAGATAATGATGTGGAATACCTTTTTTCTTCATTTCTTTTAAATGTAGTGAAAAATCAATTAGATACATTAATTCTTCTTTTGTAAAATCCTTTTCAGCTAGTAAGCTACGACCTTGAAAAATGTTATTCATATTGTGTTCCTCCAATTTTTTTGTTTTATTTTGTTTGATTAAAAGTGACCTCTATTTCTTCAAATCTTCACGAACAAAAGGCATGGTCATACATCTTGGGCCCCCACGACCACGGACTAATTCACTTCCTGGAATTTTAATTAATCGTAACCCTGCTTTTTCTAATAAATTATTAGTAATTGGGTTACGGTCATACACGACAACGACACCTGGTGCAATTGCTAAGGTGTTTGATCCATCATTCCATTGTTCACGCGCTGCGTCTACAAGATTTCCACCTCCGCATGGAAGCAATGTCACTTTTTCTAAACCTAAAGCTTCTGCTAATACTTCAGCTAAGTTATGGCTTTCTTTTTCTTCAAGGATAACTTCTCCATCATTACCTGGTTTGATTGATATGACACGTAATCCTGCTTGAATTTCTGGATGAATGGTAAATTTATCGTAATCAACCATAGTAAATACCGTATCTAAGTGCATGAATTTACGATGCTGACCGATATCAAATCCTACTATTTCTTTAAAAGCACCAGCTTCGAATATGCGTTTTGCTAATTTTTCAATCGCACGAGAGTCTGTCCGTTGTGAAATACCGATAGCAAGAATATCTTTAGAAAGGACTAACTCATCTCCACCTTCAATACGGTCTTCTTCATCACGTGAGTAGAATTTATCTACGTTTTCTTTATATGCTGGGTGATACCTGAAAATAAAGTCTCCGTAAATCGTTTCGCGATTACGTGTTTCTGAAAACATTTTATTAATCGTTACGCCATTAGCCATTGTTGCAAATGGATCACGTGTAAAGTATAGGTTTGGCATTGGGTCAACCAAAAATGGGTAGTCACTTTCTAATAGGTCAGCTAAAGAACTGTCAAAGTTTGTTGCTTTAACTTCAGTTTTTCTAAAACCTTCCATTGTTTTAAGAACCATGTCGAAAGTATCTAATTTCAACAACTGTTCTTTTACAATGTTTTTAACATTTTCTGAAACCATACCTGTTTCTAACATCCACTGATTAATAAACTCTTCTTTTACGTCTCCTGCATCAATTGCATCTGCAGCTAACTTTTCTAAATAAACAACTTCGACTCCTTCGTTTTCTAGTACTTTAACAAAATTATCGTGTTCTGCTTGTGCTCCTTTAAGATAAGGGATATCATCAAATAGTAATCTGTCTAGATAGTCAGGTATTAAATTTTCTAACTCTTTGCCTGGACGGTGCACCATAACTTTTTCTAGTTTACCAATTTCTGAATTAACATGAATCGGATTTTTCAATTTCATTTCCTCCTCTTATTTCTTATTTACATTCTTATGATAACGCTGACAATCAGAAAAGAAAACTATTATGTCTCATACATAATGTCGGTTTCGTCACATTTCTTCACTCCTATTCCATATATATTCTTTATACAGTATATACAATCGATATTGAGTGTTTATGCTGTATAATTATTTTTTTTATACAGTTTTTATAACCAAAAAAACTTTTTAAAAAAATCGTTTTTCTGGTATAAAATTAAAAAATGATGAGATTTACTCTGTTCTATAAGGCATTTCAGTCAAACCGTTCAGCTTCTTTTTTGGAGAAGAAGCTGAACGGTTTATTATTATGACACTCCATGAAATCTTTTTTTTGTGACCGCTTCAATCTTTCACGTTACTAATTTGAATACTCGTTTGTTTAGGAATACTTTTCCACGTAAATTAACTTGCATGTGGACGAGTTGATAAAGTTGATAGCCAAACTTATCCAATCACCCTTTTCTTCCATTCAACTTTTTCGTTTCTTTTTTCGTTTCAGAAACAACATTCCAAGCCATTAATAGCGAGATAATCCTGTATCCTAAAAGCAACTAATGTAACACTCTTCTTTTTTCCTTTTTTTAAATTACTCATTCCATCCTTAACACGGCTAAGTAATGTACTTTAGGTAAAACCGTTATACTACCTCTAATAGTTATGCTAGCATGACACCTTATTTTCTACCCTATTTCTATTGTTAGTTGAACTACTGTTTTTTAGAATTCAAAACAAAAAAAGAAGCAATCAGCCCACTACAAAATCGGGCTATCTCACTTCTTCTTTGTAACCTAGACGAATGATTATTTTACTTCGAATGCACTCTTGCCATCTGTTAAGATGTCTTGAGTTGCACCTAATGATCCTTCCACTAAGTTCTCAACAGCAGTCTCTGTGTAGAATGCAATGTGAGGTGTGTAAAATACATCATCTCTTGCCATTAAAGCATTAAATATATCATCCTCAATTGTTGCACCTGTTAAATTTTTGTTAACCAGTGTGTGTTCATTCTCATACGTATCTAAGACTGCTCCAGCTAATTTGTTGCTTTCTAAAGCTTCAAGTAGATCATCTGTTTTAACAATTGTTCCTCTAGCAGTGTTTACTAAGAATGCGCCATCTTTCATTTGAGCAAATAATTCTTTGTTGAACAAGTGGAAATTGTCATCTGTTGCAGGCATGTGAATAGAAATCAAGTCTACTTCTTTCACTAATTCTTCAAGAGTATCTGTGTATCTCATGAATTTGCGCGCTTCATCATTTGGATATAAATCAAAACCAAGAATCTCAGCACCGAAACCAGCAAATAATTCACCAGTAATGCGACCAATACGGCCAGTTCCAACAATTCCAATTTTCATTGAACGAACTTCTTTGCTAAGAATAGATTTGTTCCAACTGAAATCATGTTTTTCAACATTTCTTCTAATTAAATCCATGTGGCGGATCATGCTCAATGATGCTGTTACAGCGAATTCAGCAATAGCATTGGGAGAATAAGCAGGCACATTTGTAATAGCTAATCCATTTTCTTTAGCCAAATTCAAATCAAACATATCATAGCCAGCTGAACGTGTAGCTAATTGCTTGATACCCATTTCAGCTAATGCTGGATAGATTTTTTCGTCTAATTTACCTGTTTGTTGGATTAATACGCCATCTTTACCTTTTACTTTATCAAGAGTCTCCATTGTTAAGATTTCAGTTACTGTCTCAACGTTCACACCTGTTTTTTCGCTCCATACTATTGCTGCATCTCTTTCATCTTCACGTGTTCCAAACATAATTAAGTTCATTTAAAATTCCTCCATCATGGTTTACATATTTTTTTAAAAATAGTGCTACTTATAAAAGTCGTTGCTTATTATGCAGTGAAAAACTTAAAGATATCTTTATCGTATACTTTCAATACTTTACATAAAACAAAATCTGCAAGGTATGCACTAGCAAACGGAACTACAAAGAATACTAACACAGCTACTCCTAGGTTTGAAACGGCACTGCCTTCCATAAATTTAATCGCGTTAATCGGTCCAACCAAACCTGAGAAACCAAAACCAGCTGAAAATGGTGTACCTTGAATATTGAATAGAGCGGCAAATATAGCACTGATTGTTGCACTAAATGCAAGTGGTAAAATAATAATTGGGTGTTTGAATAAGTTTGGCATCATCATTTTCATTGCGCCTAAACCAACTGAAGAAGTTACGCCAATACTGTTTACTTTTAAAGATCCAACAACTAAGGTAGCTGCCGCTGCACTAACTCCAATATTTGCTGCTCCTGATGCAAGGCCTGAAAGACCAATAGCCGTAGCAATCGCAACTGTTGAGACAGGAGAAATAATAATGATTGAGAACGAAACAGCAATTAAAATACTCATTAAGATGGGTTGTAACTCAGTAAAGCTGTTGATTAAAGCTCCGATAGTTGAGGTAATCATTTTTACATATGGAAGTGTAAATGAACCAACTGCACCGGCTCCGGCTCCAGCAATAATAGGCAACAACAGAATCGTCATTGAGCCTAGTTTTTCTCCAATAGCTCTGACAATAATAACAGCTAACGCTGCAGTTAACATCGTGTTAATTAAATCGCCAATCCCAACGAGCATAAAAGCCCCATCATTAACTGCATATGCACCTGAACCAACTAAGGCTGCAGCACCAACGATAACAGTTTGCATTGGGTTTAATTTAAATTGCATCGCAATTAAAACACCAACAATAATAGGAACTGAATATTGGAATCCTTGGACAACTTGTAATAGTGAAATAAAGATATCCATTTTTGTTCCTAAAAACTTAAATAGTTCACCTAAAATAGCATTTGGAATCAGACCAACTACAATTCCTACTGCTGTACCGGCTAAAACACGGTTTAAAAAATCTTTTCCTGATAATTTCGTTTCATTCGCTGACATATTAATTCCTCCTAGGTTCTCTTATTCATATTGGAATAAGAAATTAAATCATTTAATCATAAGTATGGCTATTTGTGTACATTTCCTCAAATAAATAACAATCAACTTTTTATCTATTCTATTCCTATTCCCCTTTTCAGCTCTTTTAAAGTTGGTTATTTCTTTTAGGATCAGATATAAGTGCAACGCATTGTGTAACTATTCACTAACGCTTACATAGTATCTAATAAAAGCAAATTTATGTCAAGACGTTTTTGTCTTTTTTTTCACAAAAAATAAGAAAACACTTAATAGTTTTCCACATTCACTCTTATCAATAAAAAAATGTCTGATCAACTAAAATGAAGAACGATTTTCCGTGCTATTTTATATGATAAAAAGAACAAAAAAATGGCTCCCAACTTAATAAGTCAGCAGACATTTTTCTTATAAAGATGACTATATAAAAGAACTACTGTTTATTCATTAAATCGTTAGAGTAATTTCACCTTTTTATTTTCTTCAACAACTAAATTTTTTATATAAACAACGATTGTTTTTATCACTGCAAATCCAGGTACGCCAAAAATAATTCCTACGATTCCTGCCATTTTACCAGCAACCAATAGAACAACAATAATTGTTAATGGATGAATATCTAAGTTCTTACCAACAAATTTTGGCGTCAAGAAATTTATATCTACTTGTTGAATAATCACAATCAATAAAACCACTAAAATTGCTTTGCCTGGAGAAATGGTTAGCCCGATAATGAAAGCCGGAGCCGCACCAATAAAAGGACCAATATAAGGAATCATATTCGTCGCTCCACAGATAATCGCTAACAATAAACTATAGGGCAACCCGATGAAGAGCATTCCAATATAAACCAATATCCCCACAATTATACTGGCTAGACCTTTCCCACTTACATAGCCAGAAACCACAACATTCATTTGGCTTAACAGCTCGATAACGTGTTTTTTGTATTTAGTTGGGAATAAACCAGCAACGGCTGGCGTAAATTTTTGCCCATCATGAAATAGGTAGAACAAGATGATTGGGACCGTGATTAAAACGACCGCTAATCCAGTAATTGTTGAAATAATTGAACTGATGCTAGTCGTAATAGACGACAAAACAGTATTTGAAATCGTGTCTAGCGATAGATTCAGACGCGTCAACACTTCTTCAAAGTCTACTTGTTCAAGGCCAGGAATTCTCTTGATATCATCTGCTTGGATTTCAATATTAGCAATAATGTTTGGAATATTTATAATTAATTCACTCAATTGCTCTAATAGAATAGGGACAATTTTTATTCCAAAAGAAATGGTTCCACTAATCGCTAAAATCATAACAATAATAATGCCATAACTTCTTTTCACTTTTACCTTTTCAATCAGTTTGATAAAAGGATTCATTAAGTAATATAAAAAACCTGCTATCAACACAGGAACAAATAATGTAGAAAACAATGCATATAGCGGCTGGAAAACGAAACTAATTTTGGTTGAAATGTAAATCGTTAGCACTGCCGCTAATGACCATAATGTCCAAAACAATAATTTTGAACTTTTAAATAAATTCATTTGTCTTCTCCTTTTTGAAACGAGTTTCTACCTTTTAAAAAAACTCTCTATTCTTCTATTTTTTATTTGTCTTATTGTTTTATCGTTCGTTTATTTTTATCTCATTTAAAAATAAATTCATTATAAAAATAATAAACTGAGAATTGCTCTCATGGGCCACTTTACAGTAGAAAGACGGAAACTTCAACTGAATTTTTAGGTAAAAAGATAATTTTAAAAGTGACTAAATGGATTCCCTTGTCTTCTTCATTCTATGTGGCTATACCTGAACTTGATTTCCCAGTGATTGAAACGAATGCACTCTTTTCAACTGTAAAATTTTATGTTTATTCGTGTTCCTGTTTGTTTGCTAGAAACACAATCCTACAGTTTTGTAAGGCCGCTTATTGTTAATCTAAGCTGTTAAATGATCCTCTAGTTCATTCGTTAGATACTTTGATTGCTCCCTCTTTGATAACTTATTCGTCAGGTCGTGTTTAGAATTTAACGACCTATCGCTCTTAGCAATTCAAGTCCTATACACTTATAATGTTAAACACGCGATCTCCTCTTAATGAAGCTTTTCTCTTTTTATAGTCCTATTTGTTCTTTAAATTCTTTCATATAAAAACGGCTAACAGGAATTTTCAATTGGTTCTCCATTGTCACTTGAAAGGTGTGGTTAAACCAGGGTTGAATTTCTTTTATATAGCTCAATTGCACAATATAAGAACGATGAACGCGCATAAAATTTGGACTACTCAACTTTTTCTCCAATGCACTTAGCGGTTCACGTGTCTGGTATTTCTTTTGAGCTGTATAAATTGTGGTTATGCCATTTTCAACTTCTACGGCTATAATATCTTGTTGTTTCAAGATGTAGATATATTCTTCTACTTGAATAGGCAATGTCATTGAAACCGGCAGACTCATTTCTTTTGGCTTTTCTTTATCAGCAGCAAACGATTGAGAGGCTTTGCTTACAGCTTGTTGGATACGTGCTAATTCAAACGGCTTTAAGACATAATCCTGCGCATTTAATTCAAATGCTTTCACTGCATATTCATCATAAGCCGTTGCAAAAATAATGAGTGGTGGATTTTTCAATTGATTGACTTTATTGGCTAACGTTAGCCCACTTTCATTCGTTAGATGAATGTCTAAAAAAATTAAATCTACTGATTGTTGCAGCATATTTTCTAACGCTTCTTCGATTGATTCAGCTTCAGCGATTGACGTTATTTCATTGCATTGTTCTAATAAGTAAATCAATTCGTTTCTAGATAAAGGTTCATCGTCAACAATTAGTGTGTGCATGCTCTTCTTTCCTTTCTTTGAAGGGAACCGTACAAGAAACAACGGTGCCTTTATCAGAGGTAGCCATTTGTAAGGCAGCCGATTCTCCAAATAAACTTAATAAGCGTTTATTCAAGTTTTCTAAAGCAGAACCTGTTCCTTTTTCAGATTGAACAATTTCTCTGCCTAATTTTTCTAGGCGATCTGCTTTTATACCAACCCCATTGTCGCTAACCTCTAACACGAGACTCTCTTTGACTGTACGAACAGAAACAAAAACGTGATTGTCCATTTTGCGACCTTCAAAAGCATGCCGAATCGCATTCTCGACTAACAATTGAATGATAAAAGGCGGCAGCAAAACATTACTTAGTCCCGGTTCAATCGTAATTTCAACTTGGTAGCGTTCAGGGAAACGAGCTTGTTCAATCGATAAGTAGGCTTCAACGTGTTCCAATTCCTTTGCTAACGGAATGAGATTGGTTCTAGCTCCTTGGAGATTGGCTCGGAAATAATGACTTAATTGAATCAATAAGGTACGAGCTTTCTCACTATCTACGCGAATCAGTGCTGAGATTGTATTGATGGCATTAAAAAAGAAATGCGGATTTACTTGTGCTTGCAGTGACTTGATTTCAGCATCTTTTAACAACTTACCTTGCAATTCGGCTTCCCCTAGTTCAATTTGACTCGAGATAATATTTCCCAACCCTTCTGCTAGTTGCCTCACTACATAGGTTAGTTGATTTTTATCTGTAAAATACATTTTCAGTACGCCCACTGTTTTGCCTTTAGACGTTAAAGGGATAACAATCGCCGCTTCCAATGGACAACCACTGTGGTGACAGCCGATTTCTTCATGGGTGAATGCTTCTTTTATCTTGCCTTCTCGCAATACTTCTTTTGATAAGTCGGTCAAAATGGCATTGGCTGGAACATGATGGTCACTTCCAGCACCAACATGCGCCAAGATTCTTTCTTGATTCGTGATACTAACGGCCGATACCTTAATAAAACGTTTGATACTTTCAGCTGCGGCCGTACATGATTCTTCATGCATCCCTGACCGAAAGAAAGGCAGCGTTTCATTAGCCAACTGCAAAACATCATGCGTTTGAACGGCTTTTGTTTGTTCTTCTTGGTAGAGTGTCGTTCTGATAATAGACAAGAAAATGGCCGTCCCTAAACTATTGATTAAAACCATTGGCAGCGAGATAAAACGAACAAGTTCAATTGAATCTTGAAAATTGCTGCTCAAAATGAGGATACACACCATCTGAATCCCTTCTGCTAACGCACCAATGATGATGCCTTCTATAACAGTTGGGTACTGATTTTTTTCATTGTTTTCATCCCGTATAACCCAGAGAACACCCCGATTAAAATAGAAGACACAACATAAATAAAAGCTGCCTCTCCTCCTTGAGTATAGCGGTTAATTCCAGAAATAATCCCGACACTAACCCCGACAAAAGGTCCTCCTATTAAACCCGAAACACCAATTGTTAACACACGTGTATTTGCTAGAGAAGCATTATCAGCTAATGTCGTAAACAACTGATCGGAAATCACTTGATTTTCGCCAATTTCTACACCTGTAAAATTAGAGATGATAGCAAAAATACCAAAAACAACGATTAACTGTAGTTTGGTGGATAATTGATCTCGTTTGGTTAACATCGCTTTAAAATAGCGAATATTCATTAACATATAGGCCACAATAATAATTAGCCCGACACGTTCAATCATTAAGATAACTAAATTCAACATATGCGCATCTCCTATTTTCTATTAAGAATAGTTTAACATGAATGCTATGCCCATTATCGAAAAAAAAGCAGAAAAAAAAAGCAGTGCTAGAATAGTTATTCCGACACCACTAGGTTATAAACTTAGTTTAAAAATAACCTTGTTCTTCAAATAGTGAGATTAACTCAACAGGATGCTGAATGGTCTCGTCTGGTTCGATGCTTCCTTTTTTCATGTTGTTTTTTCTGGTATTCAACCAAATAACAGTCCAGCCAGCTCTTTTTCCACCAACTATGTCATTTTGAAAGGAATCTCCAATAAAAATAGGTTTCTTATTTTTAATCGTTAAAGACGACTCTACAAATTTAAACGCTGCTATATCGGGTTTCATCCTACCCATTTGACCAGAAATAAATACATGATCTTGGTCAATCCATTTTGCTAAACCAAGTTGGTCTATTTTCTTTTGTTGGTGTGCAGCTGCCCCGTTTGTCATTACTCCTAGTGTATGATCGTTTTGCGTTAATTTAGTCAATAATTCTCTCATTTCTGGGTACAACTCTATTTTTTTCTGTTCTTCTTCATAGGCTTTTTGAAAGGCTAGCGCTTTTTCGCGACTAATGGGGATATTAGCTTGTTGGCATGCATGTTGGATACGCATCACTTGCATCTCTATCTTAGGTAGCAATCCGGATTCACTTTGTTCAAATAAGGCATCACTTTTTTCACGGTTAAAACGATAAAGACTGTTAATCTCAGCGAGTGAAACTTCACGAATAGTTTGGTAAAATGCCTGTTTAAATGGAATCAATTGATCGTACAGTGTATCGTCTATATCAAAGATAATCGTTGCCATAGTTAGTTCTCATTCCTTTACATTTTTTTCAATACACTAATTTTACCACAGATAAGATTAAGTTAGCGTTTTTTCAACAACATTCTCTAGTCATTCTAATGATCAGCTTGATGCCAGCAGCAGTCCATCTTTCCCACCTTCATTCGTTAATCCTTGATAGGAAAAGTTGCCTATCTTAGTCCTCCTCACTTTCAAATAGACAACTTATAGCAAAACGCTAGTCCTCTTGTCCATTATTAAGTCAGATACGACCAGTTGACTATTAATAAACCCTAACACGTCCACTCATAGGATTTTTCGGACGAGTTGGGTGAGCTATATCCTTGACTCGTCTATTTTTCACTACGATAGACAAGTTAGAGAGGGATTTTTAAAAGCTTGTCCACTTTTAGTGAATAAGCTAGTCGCTACCCTTCAAATGAGCTTAAGAAGTCTAGCTCATTTGAGGTTAACAAACACCTCATTTCTTTAATAAGAGTCGTTTTTTTCTTTCTGTCTATGTTAAAATAAAGTTAAAATAAAGGAGGCTAACGATGGTACCTATTTTAGAAATTAAAAACCTTAGGAAATCATTTGGTTCAAACGAAGTCTTAAAAGGGGTAGATTTTGCCGTTTATCCTGGTGAAATTATAGGCTATATCGGGACTAACGGTGCTGGTAAAAGTACAACTGTCAAAATGATATTGGGGTTACTGAAACCTGATGCTGGCGAAATCACTATTTTTGGAAATGCCCTAAATGAAAATGAAACAACTTATAAAACGCGTATTGGCTATGTACCGGAAAATGCAGATTTATACGAAACCTTAACCGCTGAAGAATATTTCTTATTCGTTGGACAATTATATGGGTTGAATGAAAAGACTATCCGTCAAAAAAGCTTTGCTATGATGACGGCTATGAAAATTGAATCCGCTTTTCGGACTAGACTCTCAGCATTTTCCAAGGGAATGCGTCAAAAAGTACTGATTATCTCTAGTTTGTTACATAATCCAACGATTCTTTTTTGGGATGAGCCATTGAACGGTTTAGATGCTAATAGTGTTCTTATCATCAAAGAAATTTTAGCTCAATTAAAGGCCGAAGGAAAAACCATTTTTTACTCTTCGCATATTATGGATACGGTTGAAAAAATTAGCGATCGTATTTTAATTCTCAATCATGGGCAAATCGTTGCGGATGGTCCTTTTAATGAGATTCGACATGAAGCGGAAGGAACTTTAGAAGATTTATTTAACGAGTTAACTGGCTTTGATGAACAACAACAACTAGCTCAAGATTTTTTACAGGCTATGAAGGGAGCAGATAGCGATGCTTAAACCACTTCCGCTTGATTCAAAAGAGCCGATTTATTTAAGAATACTAGATCTCTTTTCTTCCCTTTATGAAAAAAATGGAGTGGATTACCGACAACTACGATTAATCGTCCAGACAAAAATCTTAATGGATGGTCGTGAGCCCAATCCTATGATGCGAAATGGTACAAACAAAAAGGAAAAAAATTCGTTTTTTGCTTCTCTGATTTGGTATTTTATTATTAGTATTTTTATAGTCGGGACATTATTTATCGGTGAAAGCTTAATTTTGCAGTACACCATCTATTTTAGTTATTTATTTGTTATGTTGCTATCCACTACAATTACCAGTTTTTCTTCTATTTTACTCGATACAAAAGATCACATTTTAATCGGTACAAAGCCTTTAACTAGTCAAACACTTAGCGCAGCTAAAGCAACCCATGTTTTTATCTACTTATTTTCTTTAACTTTAGCCTTAGGAGGTCCAGTAACCATCGCAACGTATTTTGTTCACGGACTCCTCACAGGATTGATGGTTACTACACTAACCTTTATTTTTAGTTTCTGGACACTGCTGTTTACATTAGTTGTCTATGCCACTATTCTTAAACGCTTCAATGGTGAGAAGTTAAAGAATATCATAGCTTACAGTCAAATTGGTTTATCTATCTTTACCATTCTAGGTTACCAAATGGTTGGTCGGATATTTGATTTGGTAGATGTTTCTATATCGTATCGGCCAAAAATCTGGCACTTGCCATTGTTTCCATTGTGGTTCGCTGCTCCATTAGGTCTGCTGCAAGAAGGCTTAAATCGCTATTATATTTTGTACACGCTGTTACTGATAAGTGCCACAATACTATTCTTTTTCTACTATAAAAAGAACAGCGCTCAGTTAGAACAAAACATTCAAAAGTTGTCTGATCAAAATAACCCAGTTAAAGAGCACAACTATTGGATGAACCAAACTAAAAGAATTTTATGTTTCAATAACGTTGAACGGGCATATTATCAATTTACCTGGAAAATTATTAAGAATGAACGCGAATTTAAAACCAGAATCTACCCGTCATTAGCCGTTTCTTTTATCCTTCCATTGTTTTTTATCTTTAACAGCTTCAGTAGCGGCATGACGCTTAACGATATTCGAAATAATAGTTTTCCTTACTCCGTTTACATTACATTGTTCATGGTCCCACAACTGGTTACTTCTCTAAATTACTCTTCTTCTTATAAAGGTGCTTGGATTTTCCAGATGAGTCCAATCACTAATGATGGCTTATTTGTGAGAGGTGCTGGGAAATCGATTTGGATGAGGCTAGTCGTACCTTTTTATGCGGTATTGGGCATGCTGTTAGTATTTTTATTTGGTTGGGATGATCTGTCGATTATTGTCAACGGTTTCCTAGCTACGACAGTTGTTTTCTTCGGTTATTTAAAAGCAACGATAAAAACCTATCCTTTTTCAAAAAAATTTACAGCAGCTGATAGTGCCAAAGAATTCATTCCAATTATCCTCGTCTTTATTGTTATTGGCTTATTGGGTTTACTGAACTTCTGGATCAATTCTTTTATTCCTTTAGGCAGCTGGTTGCTGACACTTATCTTAGCCATCAGCACCTTATATTATTTGTTTGTCCCTTATAAAAACATCCGATTCAACCAAACCTAACTCGTAGCAATCTCTTTTCTTTGACGAATACTCTAATGAAAAAAACGATAAGGACATCTAAGACTAATGCTTAGTTCCTTATCGTTTTTTTGATTGGAATTGGATAACTGCTAATTGAGTGATTGGTTACTTCTACTAACGTTGTATTGCTCGTTTATTTAGTCATTTATTTTCAAGACCCATTTATCGAACTAGTCTTTCTTTATTCAGCTACCACTTTAAAGTTGTTGTTTGTTTCAGCTTTGATGACGGGGTGTTCAACTAAATAATCCGCAATCAACTCGCTCATGTCTTTTTGATTTTCACGAATAATCTTATCAGCTGAATACATGGGATAATTCCCTCCACCTACTGCACGGTATTGATTTAACGTGATGTCCAATTGATCTTCTGGTTGAATAGTTTTTCCGTGGTACTCTAATTGGACGATGCGTTCACCGAAAGGTTTTTTGGCATTAATGGTGTAGTCAATGCCTTCGTACATATCGTAATTATAATACTGTGGTTTGGGATGAATGAAATCTGGATTGATGCCCACTGAACCATCTTTTTCAGCTTTGAAATAAGTAGCCGAATGTTCTAAGGCTGCTTTCAAATCGGCACCTGAAACACGCAATACCGCCAACGTATTAGGGTAAACATAATTCGTTACGACATCTCGCATCGTAATTATCTCGCCAAATCCTTTGCCTTCGTTTACAAATAATGCTGTACCCGAAATATCTGTACCGGTAGCCTCCATTTGAACTTTATGAATAAGTTCCACATAGGGGTGCTCTACTGCACGAACGCGATGCGCATCTTGAATGCGCATATCTCCCTCTACTCTTCCAAGCGGTTGGTCCAGCCACTCGTCAACTTCTTTAAATAGATCAGCGAGTTTTGTTGCAATCGCCGCATCAGGGATAGCTGTAGCCGTTTCTATCAAACTAGCTTCACTTTGTGTGACCACATAAGCTCCATTGTCATTTTTTTCAATGGTTAAGGTTATTTTTCCAACCGCTTCGCCGCGATACCCTGGTTGAATGACCGGGATATTATTTATTTTTGTTGCAATTAAGCGGTGTTGGTGTCCCGTGATAAGTGCGTCAATGCCAGGCACTTCTGTCATTAACTGATAGGCTTCATTTTCGCCGGTTAACGGTTCTGTTATTTCACCAGTCTTTAAGTCTCTTTCAAATCCACCATGGTAACTAACCACTACTACATCAGCTAATTCTCTTAGTTGAGGAACGAGCTCTTTTGCTGTTTCGACACCATCTTTAAAGGTCATTCCTTTAATATGGTCAGGGTGTTCCCAATTTGGAATGTACGTTGTTGTTAATCCCAAAACAGCTATTTTAAGGCCTTCTTTTTCAACTATTTCATAAGCTTGCCCAAATGCTGGTTCGCCAGCTTCATTGAGTATATTAGCCACAAGAACAGGGTAATTCATCGCCGAAATAGCTTGTTTCAAATAGTCTTCACCATAGTTAAACTCATGGTTGCCAATTACCCCTACATCGTACTCCATCATATTTAAAACCGTTACTAAATCTTCTGGATTCGTACTTTTTCGTCGTCTGGCAATGTAATAACTCAACGGGGATCCTTGGATAAAATCACCATTTTCAATTGTCACTACTGGTCCTGTTGCTTGCTCTTTTTCTTTTTTTAAAACGGTTGCTGCTTTTACTGCACCGTAAGGCATATCTTGCCTTTTTGAACTGAAGTTGGTTGGTCCGATGTAGCCATGTATATCGCTTGTTGCTAAGATGGTCAATTTCATTCTACCAAATCCTTTCAATCAATCGATTTTATGTAGACTAGTTAACTCGTTTACTAAAAAAGGCCGTTTATTGATTCCTAAAAAGATTGTGTCACTACTCTTTCAAAAAGATTAAACGTCTTTTATTGATTGTATCGGAACTGGCGTAGATTTAAAAGAATAACCATCATCCTAAAAAAAATTGTTTCAAATTTATCAATCCCAAAAATTTTTCATTCAACTATTCTATAGTGACTGGTTTTTTTGACTGTTAAGACTATAGTTGAGCCTGCAGAATCCTTCTTTGCTTCTAAAGGATGTCAATTACTCAAAAAAGCAACTCTTTCTTGGTCTTATTCGATTCATTAGATAGACTATAAAGTGTTATTCATTCATCTTGTGGGCTATAATTAAGGTAAAATATTTTACAAAAGGAGACGATTGCATTGACCATTTATCAATTTGGAATGCTTAGTAAAAAAACAGTCACACTAGATGGAAATATTCTTTCCATCAAAGGGGTCATAACCAATAAAATTGACTTAAATATAAAAAACATCCACGTAGCTTATATCGTAACGCCCTCTTTGAGTAGAAACGGCACGGTTTACTTTAGTACAGATGGCAAAGACACACCAAACGCCATTATCACTAAAAATGGCTTTATGTATACAAAAAAACAGCTAAAAGAAGTCCAGTCATTAATAAAGGAAGCCGGTATTAAAGCTATCTACTCTGATTCACAATAAAAATTACTTAACCAGCAAGCACCAAAAGAGTTCGGGTAAGTATTAACAGCTTGCGTAGAAAAGAACAGCTGGGAGAAAAAATTGATTGCAGTTTTTATTGCTGCAGCATTTCTGTTTGAATACGGCGCAGTAAAGTTCGCAAGCAGTTAGTAGTAGCAAAGAGATAAATAAAGAGGAAGCGACCTTACTTTATTCTAGGACTATAATTGACTGTGGGGAGACACCTAATCGAACAGGCATCTACCACGATATCCTTACTGTCTCAACTTCAGGCATGGGAATTGTGAAAAGTGAAAGAGTACCGGATCAACAGTCATCAGCTCCTCCTGTCTAGCAACTATAAATACCCCTGTTACAATATGATTTCCATATTGTAACAGGGGTATTCGTGTTGCAATATATATTTGATTCATTGACACTCAGGAGAATAATTATCCTTTACTAAGATTATTCAGAGGATGCGACATGATAAAACAACTCAACTGTGAATGTCCCACTGTAAGAAGCTTCATCAAGCTTTTCAAACCCAAAAGAATAGATGTTCCAGATGCGCTCCGTTGCTTCTAGTTTTTTGACCAGGGTCTGCATACTTCCCGCAGTCGCACTTGTCAATTCCACTTCGTAGCTGCTTTTTCTGTAACTTTCATCAAGTCCTTCAAGCGACTGAGGTTCTTCTACACGTACTATTTGCTGCACAGTAACCTTCTCTTGGGCAGCGAGCCTTTCCAGCACAATCAGCTCTTGATTGACCTTTTCGCCTTCAGGTAAAAATCCCCAAGTTTCTTCATATCCTTGTCTATACTCTTTCAGTAAGGTTGCTTCTGGCGGGTACTCGGTCTTCAAGTTCATTTCTTCCTCCACTTGTTGAGCTACAAGATTAGCTCGCTCTTTAATGGGATTGAGATAATAGACCTGTCCAAAAATAAGCACCCCTAGAATGACCAGTACGATTATCAATACTAGTATGATTGACAAACGATTCCATTTTAACTTCATAACGGAATCTCCCCTCTCAAAGCTGCTTCATCAATATCTAGCCACAGTTCAACCGTCGAGTCCACTCCATCTGGTTGATTCTCCATACGGATAAACTGAACATCAGAAACATAGGTTAACGTTTTAAATTTTTCGACCGTATCGGAGACCTCTGTAGCTGTCAAACCTTCCAAGACTAATGTGATTTGATTCGTCTCATTTTTATTGAAAATGGTTACTTGCTGTTCCCCGTTTGGAACTTTTTCAAGGATTTCTTTTGTTACATAGGCCATTGGATATTGCATTGCTTCAAAAGTAGCTTTATCCGCTGCCACTTGTTTTGTCAATTGAGCATATTCTTGCATTTGCTGTGAAACAATTAGCTGCTCTTGTTCTTCTTGAAGCCAATCTTGATTGTTTGTTTCTGTGTTTGAGTAATATGCTTGCATGGAGAAAAGATAGATACCTACCAAAATAAGCAAGAAAAGGAAGACACCACTAAGCAAATAAGGAAGAAGGTTTTTCTGCTTTTTTTCAAAAAAATTAACTTCAAACATGTTCAGTTTCCTCCTGTACTTTTTCCCTGGTGTGCTTCACTTTTTTCTTAGCGATTTTATTCGGAATAGCTGTCTGCTTTTCTTTTAACGCAAGCCCATATAATGGCAGAAACTTAGTGTTAATCTCTTCAGGGACCGCTAGCATGTGAATCGATTGAGGAAAACGTTTGGACAACTGTTCTCTTACTGTTTCCAAATCAGGAAAGTCACCTGTTAAAAATATATCTGTCACACCAGCTTCTCCGTTTACCACAGAATAGCGGTAAAACTCTAATAACCTTTCCAAAACATTCAAGGTTTCTACAATGGCCTCTTCATAAGATTCGGTATCGTCTTTCCAGATCCACTCACCATCCGGAGTAACATCCCACAAATCAACCAAACGCACTAAGCGCGACTGGCGGGAAAATTTAGGCAGATTCTGGTTGAAAACCATAATGGCATTATTGACCGTACTCCATTGCAACACCATCACATGTTTATCAGGATCTAGTTGAAATGCCTTTTGCTGTCGGATAATCCGGTAGAGACAGAGCGAAGAAATATCCGCTACAACCGGATTTAAGGAAACATTTTGTAAGATTGATTCATATTGCAAGATAACATCTTGGGGATAAAGCATTAAAAGGATGGTCTGCTCCGTATCACCTTCTTCAAGCATTTCGAAATGAAAACGCGTTTCTTTGAAAGGAGAACGAATCTTTTGTCCGATATGTAAGGCAAGATAGGCTTTTATTTCTGAAGCGGCTAACTGTGCGGGTATTTTTTCTTCACGCACAATGACAAAATTATCTGGCAACAGAATGGATGCTTGCACATTTTTCCATTTTTTTTCAGTAACTAGAGCGCTTAAGCGATTTTCAAGCAAAGAAGTATCAATAATTTTCTCTTCATGAAGAATTTCCATATCAAACAGGATTTCGCTTTTTTCCAGTACCGCACCGGAATGCCCATCCATGACCAAATAACGGATTCTTCTTTCCGTAAACTCAAAGTAAAGTAAGGGCTTTTTATTAAATAACATCATATACCTCCTTATGTATCAGAAACACAAACAATGCTCTTCCTTAACTAAGAAAGGATAAATACCACTGTAGGATCGTTTCTCCGAAATAAAAAACAGTTAGTGCAGCTAGACCGATGTACGGTCCAAATGGAATGGTCATTTTTCGATTACCCTTTTTTAACCTCATTAAAATCATACCCATAATGGCTCCGTAAAGCGTCGCTAAAAAAAAGAGCAACAAAAAAAGAGCGGGTCCGAAAATAAAGCCCAATAAAGTAAAGTATTTCAAATCCCCAGCGCCCATCCCGCCATTAGATAAGAGAATAATCACGAATACCAAACTAAATGCCAGCACTGTTCCTAATAAAGATGCCCAAAAAGAAGGCTGTGGATTAAACAAGCGTAGCACTACAAACAAAGGAGTGAAAAATAACAGCATCTTATTTGGTATTTTTCGATAAGCGATATCGGATACCGTAAGTGGAATGATGAGTGCAATTAATAAGATACCTAGCAGCGTTTGTTCACTAAAACCATAACGATAATAAGTAAACGCTGCTAATAGTCCCGTCGTTAGCTCCATAATCGGGTACAACAAAGAAATTTTTTCTTTGCATTGCCGGCATCGACCTCTTTGGCGCAAAAAAGACCAGACTGGAATCAATTCTTTCCAAGTCAAAGTCCGCTGGCATGTGTCACAATAAGATCGCGTTTGAGCAAACAACGTCCCATTTGGCACTCGTAACCCTACTACATTAAAAAATGAACCAAATACTAAACCATAAATGAAAAAGATAACCGTTACGATTGTGTTCATAAAAAAACTCCTAGTAAACAAGAAAGACTCCCTGAAGGAGTCTTTCTATGTGTTTTAGTAGATATGATATTTTGCTATTAGCCCGGTATATCTTCTGTAGTTGCTCCAACTGATACTGTATAGTCAACTTTATTACCAGTCTTTGTTTTTGTTACAGTATAACTACCTTCAAAATCAGACTCAAGATAGCCTGCTGTTTTTAATTGATCTGTAGTAATTGTTGTACCTGTTATTGTATTTTGTAATTCATACATTTTCGCTGCATCAATAACCAATTCTTCTTGAGCCTTTGCTGTTTTAGTTTTAGAATCAGCAACCACATTCCCAACCAAAGGAACCGAGATAGCAACGATTAAAGCTAAAATGGCAATAACTGCTAGTAACTCCACTAATGTAAAGCCGCCTTCTTTTTTCAACACTTGTTTGATTTTATTTCTCATTTTCTTTCCCTCCAGTTTCTTTGTTTTGTTTCTGAATGGTTGCTTACTAAAGACTCACTTCACTTTCTAACAGAAGTTTATGCCCAAATTTATTATATAACAATAGTTTTACTTTTGCAATAAGTTTTCTCAGAAATTAGCCAAAAGTTTCAAACATACTAAACATGGGTACAACAATCGAGAGAACGATTACACCCACAATAACCGAAAGGAAGATGATCATAATCGGTTCAATCAATACTTGTAGTTTATCGGATGATTCTTGTACTTCTTGATCGTAGATTTCTGAAACTTTCTTTAGCATCTCATCCAACTCACCACTTGATTCTCCAACTTGAATCATTTGAATAATGAGTGGTGGAAAAAACCAATGACCCACCATCGGCTTCGCTAATGATTCGCCTTGTTCAACATCTTTTTGTGCTTGCAATAGGACATTCTCGACGACTCGATTGCCCACAACTTGGCTCGTGATTTCAATGGCTTGGAGAATGGGGACCGAACTACTAATTAAAGAACTCAGCGTTTGTGTCATTCGCGCTAGCAAGGTTTTTTGTACAAAGGTTCCTAGAATAGGAATCTTTAATTGCACCACATCAAATAGGTAAGCGACTTGGTCTTTTTTCAAAAGCTGAAGAACAACGCCAGCTAAGAGACCGACTAGTAAGATGATCAGCCACCAGTAATGTTGGAAAAAACCACTTAACTTTAAAACAACTTGCGTAATCATAGGCAACTCACTTCCCATAGAAGCAAACATGTCGGCAAATATCGGCACGATAAATACCAACAAGAAAACGGTGATAAAGAATGCTAACACTCCTACAACTAGCGGATAAGTCATCGCAGTTGAGAGTTTTTGCTTGATTCGGTACTGTTTTTCATAATAGTCAGCCATTTCTTGCAGAACTTCTTCTAAGCGTCCGCTAACTTCAGCTGAATGAATCATATGTACCAATAAATCAGGAAACATTCTCGGCTTTTTTGCCATTGCTTCCGACAAAGCAACCCCTTCCCTTATTTCTTCCGCTAACTCGTCCAGTGCCTCTTTTAGCGACAAACTCGTCGATTGAGCAGCGAGAAGGTCTAACGCATCCACCAACAAAATTCCTGCACTCATCAGAGAAGAAAACTGTCTCAAAAAGATAATGAAATCCTTTGATTTTAAAGAAGTGCGCAAGGTGATATCCTTATTTAATACGGCATTCAACTTATCTACTTCAAAAACAACCAGATCCATGTGTCCCAGTTTACTGAGTGCTTCTTTTTTACTGATACTTTCTATTTTCCCTTTCATGAGTTTTCCATCTTTTGTTTTGGCTTTATAAGCAAAAACGGCCATTATTATCCCCCCTTTCTTATTGTTTGATTTGGTGTCTATGACACTAAATGAGACCTTCCAATTTTTTTATCTTCGACGAGTTTCTTCATGCTCATCTCCATCGTATGCATGCCTTGATCAGCGGATGTCTGTAGTACATTGGAGATTTGATGCATTTTTTCGGCTCGGATTAAATTTTTGATGGCGGTGTTATTGACCAACATTTCGGTTGCTGCCACGCGACCATCGCCTTTCTTAGTCGGCACGAGTCGTTGCGATAGAATACCTAAGAGAACATTCGCTAGCATCAAGCGGATCTGATCGCGTTGCCCACCTGGAAAAACATCAATCATTCGCTCAATACTACCTGCCGCATCTGAGGTATGCAACGTTCCTAAAACCAAATGTCCGGTTTCCGATGCTGTGATAGCGGTAGAGATAGTGTCCATATCGCGCAACTCTCCCACGAAAATGATATCGGGATCTTGGCGCAAACTTGCACGGAGACCATTCTTGAAGGATACGGTATCGGATCCGACTTCTCTTTGTTCAATGATAGATTGTTTATGTTCATGCAAGTACTCGATAGGATCTTCTAAGGTAATAATGTGTCGATTCAGCGTTTGGTTTACATAATCGATTAGCGCCGCTAGCGAGGTGGTTTTCCCGCTTCCGGTAGGACCCGTTACCAAAAATAAGCCATACGGTTGTTGCACTAATTTTTTAGCGATATCCGGTAGACCTAAACTTGCTACACTGGGAATTTCCTTTGAAATGATTCTAAAAGCAAGTGAGAGTGCGCCACGTTGGTAGAACACATTCACACGAAAACGAACAATCTCAGCGATGCTATAAGAAAAATCAATGTCTCGTTTTTGTTCTAGTGTCTCCCACATCTCTTGGTTAATAATTGTTTTTACAAACTGTTTTGTATCTTGTGGCATAAGAGAAGTTTGTGTTTGCGGGATCAACTTTCCATCAATCCGAAAGACTGGTGCTGAGCCTACCACAAGGTGTACATCGGAAGCTTTTTTTTCATAAGCAGCTGTTAAGATCGTATCCAATGGTTCCATTATTTTGCCTCCTTATTCATTAATAGAAGCAACTCGTAAAATTTCTTCTAGTGTTGTCTTTCCTGCTTTCACTTTCAGCAAGCCATCGTCAATCAAAAAGCGAACACCTTGTTCTTTGATGTGCTGTTTGATTTCTTGAATGGACGTTTGATTCATCATCAGTTGCTTTATTTCTTCTGTAATCACAATCAATTCATGAATAGCCATTCGTCCACGATATCCGGTATGACGGCAAGCGTCACAGCCCTTGGCGAACGTAATTGTGTCGATTGTTTGATCGCGTCTTGCAAAGATTTCTTTCTCAATCGGTGTTGCCTTTCGTGTTTCAGCACAATCTTTGCAAATGGTTTTAACGAGACGTTGCGCTACGACACCACTTATAGCCGAGACAATTAAATAGGACTCGATTCCCATATCCAGTAAGCGAGGAATAGTTTCAATGGCACTGTTGGTATGCAACGTACTGAATACCAAGTGACCGGTCAGCGCCGCACGCACACTGTTTTCAGCCGTTTCTCTATCTCTTATTTCTCCCACCATAATAATATTCGGGTCTTGACGCAAGACGGAACGCAAGCCTGCTGCAAAGGTCAGCCCAATTTGTGTATTGACTTGAACTTGGTTAATCCCTTCAATTTGGTATTCAACCGGGTCTTCAATTGTGATGATATTGCTTTCTGGATGGTTCAGTTCATTGATAGAGCCATAGAGAGTCGACGTTTTCCCCGAACCTGTCGGACCGGTCAATAAAATCAGTCCCGACGGCTGGGCAATCAGTTCCTGATAAGCTGCTAATATATCTTTTTCTAAGCCAATGTCTTCTACTTTTCTGAACATATTGGAGATATCTAAAATCCGCAAGACAATTTTTTCACCAAAAATAGTTGGTAAGGTTGATACCCGTAAATTCACTCGTTTCCCCAAAACATTTGTGCTAATTCGGCCATCTTGTGGGAGACGGGTCTCTGTTACATCCAGTCCGGCTATAATTTTAATCCGAGCAACTAAAGAGTTCATTAGCGTTTTCGGTAAAGGACGTTCATTACGAAGTAAACCATCTACCCGGTACCGAACCGAAACGTGACGTTCCGTTTGATCCAAATGAATATCTGATGCACGTAACGATACACCCGTTTCTAATAATTGGTTGAAAATTCTTACTGCAGGAGCATCTTCCCCTTCAATGTAGTCAATATTCACTTCTTTTGAGTCGTACAAGCGATTGATTGTCTGCAATAAGTCATCTTGTGTTGCTATTACTGGCTGGACCACATACCCGGTAGAAAATTCTATCTCTTCTATCGCATAAAAGTCTAATGGGTCATTCATCGCTACAATTAAACGCGTATTCTCTTTTTTAATTGGAAGCAATAATTTAGAACGCGCAAAATCTTTTGTTACCAATTCCAATACAGAAAGATCAATCGGATATTGATATAAAGAGACACTTTCTAGTTTCAACTTAATCTCTAACGCATCCAATAATTGCTTCTCGGTAATGTATCCTTGATCAACTAATAAATCTCCTAATTTTTGATCCTGCTTTTTCAAGCTGAGTGCTTCTACAATCTGCAGTTCCGTTACAAGTCCCGCTTCTTTTAATAAATCTCCTAATTTTTTCTTCTCGAAATCTGCCATATTCTCTCACCTTTCTGCTAATCTTCAATGATTGTTCCTGAGGTTATAATGTCTTCCGATGATGGAGCAGTAACAGTAACTGATGAGCCGAATGGGAAACCGGTCGTGACAATTTTTGTATAAGTTAGTTTTGCATCACCAAGCATTTTGAATTTTTCTGCAATAACCGTACCGTTCATAAGATAACTTCCAGTTAAAGTGACAGCTGATTTTGGTGCAATAAGTATTACGTTGGAAGGTCTATTCCAGTTGCCACCTGACAAAATAATTTCTTTGTTATCCGTCAGAAATACGCCATTTATAGTGGTATTATTGAGATCTACTGGTTTCTCATTTCCGATGGATATCACATTAGCGTTCATCTTGTTAATATTCGTAAAATTTGGATTAGGACCTGTAAATATCAATAAGAATTGTTTGCTTATTCCAGAGGCATTGATGTATGAATTCTGATTAAAATTGATTGTATTTGCTACAACCAATCTAATTATTCCTTCACCAATAATATCGAGATTACTTGAAGTAAATATTAAATTATTCACTAAAAATGTAATTTTGCCTTCTTCTACAACATTAAGACTCCCTGAACTAATTGATAAATTGTTCACTAAAAATGTGATTGTCCCTTTTCCAACAATATCAATATCACCTGAACTAATTGATAAATCGTTCACTAAAATCGTGTGGTTTCCTCCCATAGGGTCAATAGTTAACTTTTTTCCAGACTCAACTATTATCTTATTAAAAGAAATATTGTCATAAACCTCAAGCTTATAGGTATTAAGTAAATAATTGTTTAGAAACAAATTCCCATTATCTTGAACCTTATACTGTTCATTCTCATTTTTTTTAATTATTTTATCCGGTAATTTTTTAAAGTCTATCGTATTATCAGTGGGTACTTTAACTTGTTTCAACAAGTTTTCATAAACTTTAAAATCAATATTTTTTTCTCTAGCTACATAATTTTTAATCCACTTCCAATCGTATTCTCTATTGATTAAGTTTTCAGCAGTCGTACTACTAGGATAATACAAAGTATCCCCTTTAGAATTCTTACCTCCTGAAATTTTGACGGAATCCTTTAATACTGAATTGGTATGTAAATCCCCTACCAAAGTACCGTTTCTCAATTCCATGCCACCTTGCGTTAACAAAGCTGCATTTTCAGGAAGTTTTGGCATTCCTCCCCCACCAGTACTTTTATTAACCCAATTCACCGTGACTTTTTTCATAACGGTCCGCTCTTTTCCGTCTATTTCTCCGGTAGACTGAATGTTATAGTTTTGTGAGTCTTCCTTTTCAGTCCGGATTGTTGCAGTAGGTTCGCTGCCTAATTGCTGATCAAATTTTATACTCGACTGACCATTTTTTGAGCTAAGGATAGTTGATACCTGATTATAAAAAGCACCTTCTGTTTCATTGTTTTTATAAGCACTTAATACTTCTCTCTGAATCTGTTCATAAGCGGCAACGGCTCCAGCTTCTGCCACATAATAAGCGGATGTATCATCACGAGTAGCATCACTCAATCGATAACTACCGATCGTAAGAGTTCCAATGGCAATACCTAAGACAGACAACACCAAAAGCACCATTAATGTTAAAACTAAACCACTGCCTTTTTCTTCCTCTCGGAGTTGCTTGATTCCCATCCTATCCACTCACTCTCTTAAATAAATCGTCGTTTGGTATTCTTTAGATTGATTATTTTTTTCTGACATACTTTTTAATACTATCTCTATGCTTTCCGTTTCAGGATCTGAAGAAACCATAAAACTCTCCACATCTTCTGCTAGAATCTGCGTATTATTTTTTAAAAGTTTTGATCCTTTTTTACTAAAAGTTTCCACCTTGTCAATAAAAAGCGCGTCATCATTTTCTGACACGGTTATGGAATCATAGGAATTTTTGCGAATTTCTCTGGAGATGACAGAAAGTGTATAAGCATAATCATTTGACTGGTTAGCAGAATAAGATTGAGTCATATACTGTTTTTGGCCAAACATATGTACTGCTCCCGCTAATGCAAGTACCACTGAAAGTAAAGCAATACTAGCCAATAGTTCTATGAGTGTCATCCCTGATTCGCTTTTTAAATTAATATTTGATCTCTTTTGCTGTTTCAAATGACAGCCGCGTTTCCATTTGAGCATAAGCTTTCCCTTCCTTAGACACATTCACCGTTCCCGTATAGAGTGTTTCATCAGACTTTTTGAAAATGTTTGATTCAACCTTAAATCCAGATTTCTCTTTAGCGTTTTCAGTCTCAATCATTTTCAGCGCTTCTTCCACACTCTTTGTCTTCGAGTAGTAGGTAAGTAACTCGATAGATTCTTGTGCGATAAACGTTGCTTCATTTACAGTATCAGTCTGATTATTTGTTTTAGCAGCTTGGATAAAAAAAGACAAAAAAGTTGTGACAACAAGGGATAGGATTAGAATAGAAGCCAATATCTCCACGAGAGTCATTCCTTTTTCTTCTGATAATAGATCTTTCACATGTTTTTTATACCAACTTTTCATAGTCTTCTTCCTTTTTTTAAAATGTAGTTATGAGTATCATTTATTTTTTGTTTTCCGATAATCTTCTCATTAAAAGATAGTTTGCTAACGAGTGACTATCCATTGTTTTAAAATCAGAATGACACTAGTTATCTTTCACCAACACTTAATACATAGACCAACTGTTGGAAAATAAAAAAAAGAGTCAACTATTTTTCCCAATTATTTATAACAATTAATAGCCTAAAACAGGCGTTATCCCTTAATAGCTACTATACAGTACTCAGCCAAAAAAAACAGTTAAATAATAAAAAAAATAACTCTTACGAAAAAACAAAAAAAGGCCTTGATTAATGTTGTTCCTAACACTAAAAATTTTACCTGGAATTGGTAGATTGTTAATACTAACTAAGGGATCCTTGAAACAAACAAAGAGGGATCCTAAAAAATTCATACAAAAAAGAGAGTTAGTTTTCACTAGCTCTCTAAATCTTTTTTCGTTTATTTAACCATGGCCAATGAGCCCATTGGATCCCAAGGCTCCAATTCAATTACTGGCTCATCTAAAGCTTTCAACCATTTTTCTGCAACGTATTTCTTGTCTACCGCTACTTGATAAGTAAACTCATCAAACCACTTGTCACTCATAGAGAAAACGCCTTTTCTACCAGGCTTATCGCCCCAGCTGTTTTCGACTTTCCAAGTTAATGGTTTTCCATCGTTGTCTAAGTTGACCCCAACTAGAACCATCGCATGCGTTAATAAGCTTTCACCATAATCCAAGCGCTGAGCTTTGGTCATCTTCAAGCCTTCGCCAAGAGTTAAGTCGTACTGGTAGGTATTTTCGTCCATAATGCCTGCTTCGCGTTCAGACATCTGTCCAACATCACAACCAAACCAGACGGGTTCACCGGCTTTGATAGAAGCGATTGCTGCATCTTTTAAGACGTCAATCGGTGTATTGATGTAGCGAATCGGTTGGCCTTCTTTAACGGTTCCCAAGTATTTAACCGTATACGCTTTGCCATAAGGTTTATCTTCAGTTGGAGCATTCAATAGGCTAACTAAACTCGTTAAGTCCCAACCAACGTATGTTTTAAAGAATTCTTGTGGTGTGCTATTCGCGATACGATGAAATTCATTGTCTTTATCGCGGTAATCATAAGTAAATTTTTCAGGAACTTCTCCGAGCGCTTTTACCAATACATTGTAAATAAAGTACAGCATATCATCTTTTTTAGCTGTCAGTTCTTCTGTTGTTTCACCATTTCTATGGCCTTCACGTAAGACACTCGCAAATTCACGTAATTTTGCGGTTAAGATTTTATTTAAAATAGCTGTATGAGAAGAATGGAACGTTTCTGGCATCACTGATTTAGGTACTGCACCGTATTTTTCTAAAATACCTGAGAACATATCCCATTGTCCGCCATCTTGAACTGGATCCATCAATAAATGAGCAATAATCCTTGAATTTTGAGCTTCCTCTACTGTATCTAAAATACTATCTAAGAAATAATTGGCTTTTTCTAACTTATCCCAAAATAAGGTATAGTTTTGCGAAAACTCAAAGGTTTCCATATTTAAGCGTTCCATTGTTCCAACACGCGCGGTATTTAAGGCTGCAAACATCCAGCAGCGACCACTTGATTGTTGGTTGGTCATCTCACCACGTTTTGTTTCTTGTGAAAAAGAAAAAGGATGGCGTCTAAGCAAGTCATTGTCTAAAGAAGCTATGTTGATTCCAACTTTAGCAATCGCTCCTTTAATTACTTGGTTTTCACGATTTCCTTCAAATCGAGTTTTAAATTGCGTTAATAGGTCTGTATTGATTGTCAAAAAATCTCCTCCTCATCTTTTACTAATCCCTATGTTACTCTTCTTTAATCTGATTTACAATTCGTTTTGGCAAGTAAGAGTATTTTTTTAAGTCTGGACTAGTTTTTTATGGTCTACAACTTTTTTTATTTTGTTCCAAAGACTCTGGGCAACAATTCCGATGCTCGCTCCAGCACTATCAATAACAACGTCACTTAACATCCCACCTCTACCAGGAACAATTGTCTGGTGCAATTCATCGGAAAGAGCATATAAAACACACCCGGTAACAGCCATAATAGAAGATTTCCAACCCGTGTATCCGTTGCTTTTTAAGGCCGTTTTACTCAAAAATCCTAAAACCAAGTAAATAAAGAAATGAGCATTTTTTCGAACAAAATGATGCAAATCAACCGGAGCGAAATAACGAAGCAAGATGCCTGATACACTGTAGAGTAAGATGAGGACCACTATAAGGAGAATCAACTCTTTTAAACCAATTTTTATCTGTTTGTGCTTCAGTAGTTTTATCGCTGCATAGGCTAATACGACAACCATCAGTAGTTGAGAAACTTTAACGACTTGGATGGTCACATAAATCATATCCTGGCTCAAGTTAAAAGACTGGCTAGCTGGTTGTGAAGACAGGTAAAAGATGGTTGCCATCATCACTATAACGGCTGACCACGAAATTAGTTGTTTGATTGGTTTATTCGGCATTGTTTCACACCCTTTTTTTTATATTCTTCCTATTCTACAGGATTTGTTCTATAAAAACACCTATTTCAACTAACAAACACAAAAAAATCCTTCGACACGGACCAGAGTCCTGTCGAAGGAAAAGTTTATTTTTTTATCTGTTTGATTATTCTACTTCAAAGATGTCTTCTACTACTCGCTCAGTGTAGCGGGCGCCGACGACTGTTGCAAACGAGTCGACTCCTTCACTTTGGAACAGTTTCAAAGCGCTGATGTCTTCCATAGCCAACTTAGCATTTTCGGGTGTTAGGTTAAGAATTGGGTCTTTCACACTCATTGTTTTTGCTTTCCCTAAACTTGTATTGAATCTTAATTCTAGTGATTTTGCCATTATTTTTTCCTCCTTTGATTTTTAGGTTATTAGATTAACCGTCTTGCTTTTAAGATTAGCGGGTGTAGCGGTATTCTTCAGCAACCACTGTGTATGAAGCTGGCAATGTGCTGACTGCTTCTAGCGCTGCGGTAAAACCTTCAACTTGTTCTGGTGTCACGCCTTGAATCGTATCTGCGTAGTTGCGTTTGATAATTTTTTCGTTCACTGCATCTTCGAAGTGAACTGCGATTGACCCTTTATTCCATTCTTTTGCCATAATGTGTAGCCTCCTGTGTTTTATTTTTGTAAGGTTTGTCATGACTGCTTACACCCCTAATAACGTTTTGAATCTTTTATGTGTTACCCTACTGCTTTTAAATGGACAAGAAAAGGCTGCAATTTCGTGATGACGCTTTTCCGCCATTGGTAAATCGTCTTGCGACTGACTTGATTATTTTGTGCAATCTCTGTAACAGTAAGCCGGTAAATGACGGCATCTATTAAATAAAGTTGTTCTTTCTTCGTCAAAACCACCAACATCTTTTGGAACAAGTCCATTGCTAAGCACTCATTTTCAAAGTGGGATTGTCTATCTGGGTAGTTTTCCTCCATTAACGCTGGCCAAGCGGATTCGTTTAACGACATGCGCTGTTCTTTCCTGCGTAAATCCCTTACGTGCCATTGAATTTTTTTGAATGCAAAGCCACCAAAAGGATAGATAAACGCCTCTTCTTCTGGATCTTCTGGGAAAGTTTCATACGCTTCTACTAGCTTTAATAAACCTTGTTGCACAAAATCATCGTAATCTGGATGCGTCCGCTGAATTCCCTCTCTTTTTAACACACCAAATACAATCCGGCTATGACGTTCAAAAAAAGCCGTTTCCTTTTCAATAGACAATTTTCTTATCATCTCGATCATTCCTTCATAGAGTGTTACAAGGCCTTGTACACTGATAGCATAATCTCTTACACTCTATTGTGACAACGTCTTAAAATGATCAAAACCAGCTGAATAAAAGAAAAAATGCAGAGTTCATACGCAAAATGAGTCTGTTTAATTTATTTTTTCACAAGCACACTAAAAATAATGGCTTTAAATGTGTCAAATAATCTAAAAATGCGATTATTTCTTGGTAAATAGTTTGAAAAGTTCAGCACTTTATTTCATGAAAAAGTTCTTCTTATCCACTAATTGTAGCTCTATGGCCATATTTACGAGGATACATTACTAAAATTTGATTAAAAAACAATAAAAATTTTATCATAATGTAAAAAAGCGAGATTTCTCTCGTGAAATCGGTTACAATGCATCTGTAATTATATTTTTTTGACACTAATTAGGAATGGGGAATGCTATATGGTAAAGGATTTCGATCAGTTTCAAGCGATGACTACTTATAAGACGTGGGAAAAGGAATTTAATCACTCATCGTATCATCAAGTTAATCAACGATTGACTCAAGATGCCACACTATTGCGTGAAGAACTCCTATCAACAACTGAATACTCTCAGAAAGGTCAGCAAAAATCGCTTCATTTTACCCAAACAGCTCTGCAAGACATCGCTGATAACTGTCTTGAATTCAACCATATCGTCCTAACCAATAAAGTCATCTATGTCAAAGACATTAGTAAGGTAAAATCAACACCATTTAATACGCTTATCTTTTATTTGAACCAACATCCTATCAAATCAATGGAAACGACAACTGAGATCATGAACCGTTATTTTGAATCCAATCTCGTGTCGTACCAATACATCAAGTTAATCGGACGCAGCATTGGTATCAAGAAATGTTGTCCTTATGTCTACAATGATATCGTCTACGTCCCTGAAAAAGGACCGACTAATGCGGCAGTCAGCTGGTACGCGATGCACCATGTTCTCTTTGCGATAAAAAGCAACCAATCCAAGCTCACATTTTTACATTTTCGCAATCAGGATGAATTATCTTTCGATCTAGGCAAAAAAGGCTATGAGAATCAGTTAGAACGCGTGATCAATCTTTATTCTCTTCAGCAATTGTTCAAAAAAAGAGTGATGTCTGATTTTAATTTAATAGAAGTAGCTCCGCTGGATAAAGAATTAAATGTGATCCAAAAAAGATTGCAGACTGCTACACCTGTTTATTTAGAACCCCACTCCCTGCAACGGTTTCTAAATTATTTGCTTTATTTTAAAGTGCAAGAGTTGCTGACAAAAGTTCTGGGTGAAGAAAATCCTTTCATCGAAGAGATTATGTCTACTTTTAAAAAGCCGCCGTTTCGCTTCCGATTTCAAAAATGAAATTGCTCATCCTCTAGACAACAAAAAAAATCCGAATACAGCACTCATAAGAAGTGTCGTTCGGATTTTTTCAGTCTGAATACGTTAAATAATGTTAATAAGTAGTGGCTTTATAGTTTACATTCTTTAAGCTTTCATTAATGAAAACTTGGTGTGCTGATGCGCGTTTGTTTTCAGGTACTTCCTCTACCATTTCGCCAACTCTTAAACAAAGTTGGTAAAACGTGTTTGCTTCTTCTTCCATTTCAAATTCATAAGTATGAGCTAATTCTCTAGTATCTGCATAATACAATACGACTTCTTGATCTTCTATATATCCACTGAAATACTCTGAAAATTGTTCTAAAGCTTTCATCCATTTCCCTCCTGATACTTTTTTATTCCTTCAGTTAGCAATAAAGGTCCAACGCATTTTTAAGCGGTTACATTATATAAAAATTCAGACCTTCATCGATTTTATCATACCTTTTATTTTCTGAATATACTAGTGATTTATTTCATTTGTTGGTAATCTCTAAGGTGATTTTAACTCGCTTTTTATATTTCTTTCCCTTTGTTTGTTCTCTCTAATACTATCTATTTCAAAGCTTTTTCTTGGGAAAAATAGTTAATCTCATTGCCCACACCACGTGATAGGCGCTCATAGTTTCTAATCTAATTTTCGTTCCTATTCGTTATTACTATTTAGATAATTACTATTTAGATATGCTCGATATTCTGGTTTGCCTTTCTCTGGACGAAAAAAATCCAAATTTATCCAAATTACACCGAATAAACTATGAAGCTGATTTTTGATAAATCAAAAAAAGCCCCTTTTTATAAAATAAGAGGCTTTCCTACCTTGTTTCATTTTATTTTTCTTCTAATCTGTACAACTTTCCACTGTAATCAATTATTACTAATTCTCCATCTTGAGTTACACCAAATGATGAAATCATTAAGTCAGTATCCACTAGTTCAACATTTTCAGCCGCTGTTGTTGCATCAGGTTTTGTTAATGCCCAAATCTTGCCAGAAATAAAATCACCATAAATATAGCTGCCTGTTAGGTCTGGGTTTTCATTTCCGTAATAGACAAACCCACCGGTGATAGACTCTCCTTCTGAATGCAGATACTCAAAAATGGGATTGATGAGTTCAGTGGAATCTACTGAACTATCTGAATTAAACTCACTTGTGCCTTCTTTTATGTTCCAGCCGTAGTTCTGACCGCTCTCAATCCAATTGATTTCTTCTATTTTATTTTGACCAACATCAGCTAACCAAAGTCGCTCATTTTTTGGATCAAAGCTAAAGCGCCAAGGATTACGCAAACCGTAGGCATAAATTTCTTCTCGATTGCCTTCTTTATTGTCCGCAAACGGATTATCTGCTGGTATTCCATAGGCCTTTCCATTGCTCGCTTGATCAACATCGATGCGCAACAATTTGCCATAAAGTTCGGTTAAGTCTTGTGCATTAAAGTCTGGATCTCCGCTTCCTCCACCATCGCCAACACCAATATACAAATAACCATCTGGACCAAAGACTAGCTGTCCGCCATTATGATTAGCATACGGTTGAGGAAAAGTTAGCACAATCGATTCTGTTTCCATTTTTACTTCAAGCGTTTCTGGATCAGCCTCAAATCTTGCAATGACGGTTCCGTCCTCTGAAGTGTAATTCACAAAAAAATAACCATTTTGTTCAAATTCGGGATGAAATGCCAATCCTAAGAGTCCCATCTCATTTCCTTCTGCACTGATTTTACTACTTAAATCAATAAAAAGAGTCTTTTCTTTCACCTCTGCTTGATCTTCAAAATAGTAAATGAACCCAGTTTGTTCCACTACAAACGCAATGTTGCCTTGACTATTCAAGGTCGTATAATCTAATGGTTTCTCAAATACTAAATTTGGATAAGCCTCTACTACTGCTAGTTTCATTGTCTCTATTGCTTTTTGAGAGGAGGTGCTTTCTGAACTGGTTGCTTCTGATTGAGATGTCATTGACTCATTTTGAGGAACGTCTTGTGTTTCATCCATCTGAGAACAAGCCATTAAAAATAATGGAAAAATCAGTAACCATTTCTTCATCTTTTTTCATAGAGCTATTCATCAAACTAACTCTATGCACTCCTTTCTTTTTTAAGGAAATAGGATAGGGAATTTTCATAAAGGACCTTCTTATCGTTGAAAAAGAATGGCATTCTAATATACTTTGAGGGTTGTTTTCTGTTAAATTCACTATACCAAATGTTGTTTTTCTATTCAACAAAATAGCTTAGACAAGACGAGATTATTCTGTTCTATTTTCATGCTTTTAATTTTTGATAGCCCAGATTACGATTACTGTTCAAAACAACTAGCTGCTGAATTCGTAATACCTCCATCTACCTGTCCCTTTAGCTATTAGCTGCTGATTAAAAATATACCTAATTCGACTAGGCGCTACCTGATGATCACACCATTTAGCAATAGCTGAGGTCGTAATTCTTTGCTCTGGAAATAATCGCTTGTATTCTTGCGCATGACGGATAACGGTTTTTGAAATCAATTCTTTTTTATTGCAGGACTTACAAAAACACGTTCTATTGTTGATAAAACAGTCTATGAAGGAACCACAATAAAAACAAATGATGCCTTTCTTTAACAATTTATCTTCATAAAAAGGCACATTATGCAGAGTAAAATCTTCCATATGCATTGGTTTAATTTCTTTTGCAAAACGGAAATGGGTCTGATTTAGCCTATCAGAGATGTCATTAATCATTGAAAAGTGTGAGGTTAACATTCCTGGTAACACCATCCCGCTATTTAGTGGTGCTTGAAATAAAGTAAAGTTGCGGTTCACAAAAACAATAAACTTTTTGATGCCCAAATTGTATCCCATTTGGTCTAATAGTTGTCGCAATGCCGACTCCGCATGATTGATTTGATAGAGTGGATCGAACACCTCTTTTTTAGTTCTTCCAAAATACATTTTTTCATTTTCGTAATAATATTCACCTGCAAAATTTTTCACTTCATAGATATAAAGATTCTTTGCAGTAATTAACAATGTGTCAATTTGAAACCTTTTCCCTCTCACATTCAAATACAAATCATTTAAAACTAAATTCTCGCATTTCAATTGTTCCATTATAGAATCAAACTCAACTTCTCCATTATACCCTTTGACCCAGCTCGCATACTTACTACGATCTTCTCTCGATAAGTCCATTCTATGTGCTAAAGACTCCATCATCAGCAGCCTAAAAGGTTTATCCCTCTCTTTAAAAGCCATTCTCTCACTCCCTTTTTATTTTCTTTCTTATTCAGTAATATACGCAATCCTTATTGTTTTTCTATTCAAATAAAAGCAGTGAATTTTTCGAATTCGAAAAATATCCAATAAACTAACAAACTACTTCATAATGCAAACCCATTCCTAGGTATCAATACTAGTTAGAGCGCTGCTAGCGACTAATTGGTTGAGGACTCTTTCAATAATCATTAGCTAGTGCCGTTCTGGCTAACGATTCTATTTTGTATTCTTATGGAAGTGTGAACTAGAACGCTGCTAGCGACTAATTGATTGAGGATTCTTTCAGTATTCGTTAGCTAGTGCCGCTCTAGCTAACGATTCTATTTTGTATTCTTATGGAAGTGTGAACTAGAGCACTGCTAGCTCTTAGTTCACCCCGGTTTCTTTGTCGAATGGTTAAGTAGAGCGCCGCTAGTTCACCATTCAAATGCGTTTTTCCAGCCTTTTATGAGGTAGAACGCTGCTAGCGACTAATTGATTGAGGACTCGTTCAGTATTCGTTAGCTAGTGCCGTTCTAGCTAACGATTCTTTTTTGTATTCTTATGGAAGTGTGAACTATGACGCTGCTAGCTCTTAGTTTGCCCCGGTTTCTTTGTCGAATGGTTAAGTAGAGCACCGCTACTCAAGAATTCAAACGCGTTTTTCCAGCCTTTTATGAGGTACAGCGCTGCTAGCGACTAATTGATTGAGGACTCTTTCAGTATTCGTTAGCTAGTGCCGTTCTAGCTAACGATTCTTTTTTGTATTCTTATGGAAGTGTGAGGTAGAGCGCTGCTAGCGACTAGTTGATTGAGGATTCTTTCAGTATTCGTTAGCTAGTGCCGTTCTAGCTAACGATTCTTTTTTGTATTCTTATGGTAGTGTGAACTAGAGCGCTGCTAGCGACTAGTTGATTGAGGATTCTTTCAGTATTCGTTAGCTAGTGCCGCTCTGGCTAACGATTCTTTTTTGTATTCTTATGGAAATGTGAGGTAGAGCGCTGCTAGCGACTAGTTGATTGAGGATTCTTTCAGTATTCGTTAGCTAGTGCCGTTCTAGCTAACGATTCTTTTTTGTATTCTTATGGTAGTGTGAACTAGAGCGCTGCTAGCGACTAGTTGATTGAGGATTCTTTCAGTATTCGTTAGCTAGTGCCGCTCTGGCTAACGATTCTTTTTTGTATTCCTATGGAAGTGTGAACTAGAGCGCTGCTAGCTCCTATCCCGCTCCGGTTTCTTTGTCGTATGGTTAAGTAGAGCACCGCTACTCAAGAATTCAAACGCGCTTTTTCAGGCTTTTATGAGGTAGAGCGCTGCTAGCGACTAATTGATTGAGGATTCTTTCAGTATTCGTTAGCTAGTGCCGTTCTAGCTAACGATTCTATTTCATATTCCTATGAAAATGTGAACTAGAGCGCTGCTAGCTCTTAGTTTGCCCCGGTTTCTTTGTCGAATGGTTAAGTAGAGCACCGCTACTCAAGAATTCAAACTATTCTCCTTACTCATATACAATTCCAAAATAATAATTGGTAGAATCTGATTTAATAAAAGAAAAAACCTAACCCTTTACTAGAATTACAGCCATCTTGTGGTATTTTACTAGAATAATAATTGGTTTTAGTTGGTTACGCAATCGTTCATTAGGTGTTCCTTCTTCATTTTCCTAGATAGTCATTTTAGCTTGTTCAGATATCAACTTTTTTTATCTTGCTGCTTGTAAATTTCACCAACTTGATCCAAATGGACTACATCATATAATTGGTTTGATGCACTAGTATAAGCAATGATTCTGTTCATTCTAATACGCCTTTTTAAGACACCTTATTTTGACATCCATTTAGTCGTCCTTTACTACTTATGCTTATAAATTTAGTTTAGCAAAAAAAGTTTTTTCTCAATCAATAAAACAATTCTGCTACATTAAAAGAAAGTCTAATTCAATTTTCCTCTTACCATTAGACGTTACTATAATTGAGTTTACGACTGTTATATGATAAACTTCAAGCAACGGAGTAAGCGCTTACTTTGAGCGGTTTATTTTGTCAACAAAATTATTTTGAGGAGGAAGTTAGGATGACTAGTTTTGTAGAATGGGAATTTTTGACCGAATTTGTAGAAAAAGCTTTTATGGCTTATGGGGTACCTGAAGCAGATGCTAAAATTTGTACAGATGTTTTATTGCAATCTGATAAAAAAGGGATCGAGAGTCACGGGGTCAATCGCTTTAAACCAATTTATGTTGATCGGATTAAAGCGGGTATCCAAAGCCCAGTAACGGAATTTGAAATCGTACGGGAAACAGCTACGACTGCTGTTGTTGATGGACACGATGGGATGGGACAAGTCATTGCACACCGTTCCATGCAAATGGCGATTGATAAAGCCAAGCAATACGGCATGGGCATGGTTGCTGTACGAAATTCCAGCCATTATGGCATTGCTGGTTACTATACCGATATGGCTGCTGCCGCCGGATGCATCGGCATGAGTGGCACGAATGCTCGCCCCTCTATCGCTCCGACATTTAGCGTACAAAATAAACTAGGCACGAATCCCTTAACCGTTAGTTTCCCAACAGATGAAGAATTCCCATTCTCACTAGACTGTGCTACTTCCATTATTCAACGAGGACGTATCGAACTATATGAACGCGAAGGAAAAGATACCCCTGCTGGCACAGTCATCAGCCATGACGGCTCTGCAATGACTGATTCTTCAGAAATTTTAAAAGCGCTCCAATCTGGCCAAGCCGCTTTAGCTCCACTGGGTGGCATTGGAGAAGAGCTTTCTGGGTATAAAGGTTACGGCTACGCCACAATCGTCGAAGTTCTTTCTTCTGCTTTACAGCAAGGCAATTTTTTAAGTTTATTATCCGGTATTGGAGAACAAGGTGAAAAAATAAAATTTCATTTAGGTCATTTCTTCATTGCAATTGATACGGAAGCCTTTATGGGATTAGAAAGCTTTAAGAAAACGACTGGTGACATCATGCGTGAACTAAGAGCAGCTGAAAAAGCTCCTGGTGCTGAACGCATCTATACAGCCGGTGAAAAAGAATATTTAATTTGGCAAAAACGCAAAAAAACGGGTCTGCCAGTCAATGAACCTGTTCAAAAGGAACTGATTGCGATTCGTGATGATGCTGGATTAACGGATTATCGCTTCTCATTTGAAGAGTAAAGGGGATTTATCATGGATAATAAAAAAGAAGCTCTAAGAAAGCACTATGAGTGGAACGGTAAAATCGAAGTCATCAGTCGAGTCTCAATCAACACTCGTGAAGATTTGGCCTTGGCTTATACTCCCGGGGTAGCTGAGGCTTGCTTGGTGATTGAACAAGAACCGGATAAAGCTTATGAATTGACCCGCAAAAACAATTTAGTGGCGGTCATTACCAATGGAACCGCCGTACTTGGTTTGGGAGCTATTGGGCCAGCAGCTGCGATGCCGGTGATGGAAGGCAAGTGTATTTTATTTAAAGAATTCGCCGGTATAGATGCTTTCCCAATTTCGATTCAATCAAAAGATAGCAATGTCATTGTTCAGACCATCGAACAGATCAGCGGCAGTTTTGGTGGCATCAATCTAGAAGACATTGCCGCTCCTGAATGTTTTGAGATTGAACGCCGTTTAAAAGCTTCGCTAGATATTCCGGTTTTCCACGATGATCAACACGGAACGGCCATAGTTGTTGTAGCTGGTTTAATCAACGCACTAAAATTGGTGAATAAAACCTTTGAAACGAGTAAAGTAGTCGTCAATGGAGCCGGTTCTGCGGGGATTGCTGTCGCAAAGCATCTTTTAAACTTCGGAGTGCAGGATCTGATCTTAACCGATAAAAGTGGGATTTTAACCAGTGACACGCCTAATTTGAGCGCTGAACAACAACACATGACAACGGTCACTAATTTAACCAATCAACAGGGTGACTTAACCGCGGCTTTAAAAGATGCTGATATTTTTGTTGGTGTCTCTGCAGCCAATATTCTAACTAGTGAAATGATTCAGATGATGAATCCAGATCCGGTTGTCTTTGCGATGGCTAATCCCGTCCCTGAGATTATGCCAGACTTAGCTATTAAAGCTGGAGTGGCTGTCATTGGAACTGGGCGCAGTGATTTCCCTAATCAAGTTAATAACGTCCTTGCGTTTCCTGGCGTTTTCAAAGGAGCATTAAGTGTCAGAGCTTCTGATATCAATGAAGACATGAAAGTCGCTGCCTCTAATGCGATTGCTGCTCTTGTCTCTACGGAGGAATTGAAGGCCGACTATGTGATTCCTGACGCCTTAGACCCACGAGTCTGCCCAGCTGTTGCTGAAGCCGTAAAAGAAGCTGCTATTAAGACTGGAGTCAATCGGATCTAGCTCTACTTCTTGAATGCGTAATGATCATCAGACTAATTACAATAGAACAGGATTAATGACGGTGTCAGTGATAGAAAATTCACTGACACCTATTTTTTGCGTAAATCGATTGCCTAAAAAGCTGATTACGTCCGAGTCATTGATAAACAACATACAACTGGTCTGTTTCAAACTAAAAACCTCCCAGTCGATGAAATAAAATCATCGACTGGGAGGTTTCAGTATTTTTATAGATAAGTTAAAAAAAAAACAGGCTCAACTGGTCGATATGCACGCTTAAAATCAAAGAATATCAGAAACTCATTTTGGGACAAAATGGTCAAAAACAGGTTAATCTATGTGTTTTAAACAACTTAAGTGCTAAGCAATCCCTTAAAACATGCACTTGCTGCTCTAACCACGATTGTCTTTACCTTATTTCTTTTTTTATTTCTGTTATTAGCGTTTAAGTCTTTTTTATCCTGCTATGGGTCACGATTATTGCTAGAAATAGCGTGTAATGGACGAGTTGACGGCGAAAACTACTCTACTCATCCATTTTAACTTAAAACCCAATGAGTTGCTGGAAGTTCATCGGCAACTCATTGGGTTTTTTACTATTTTGAATGAGTGAACCTAAAAAAACTAGCTACTCATCCATTTTGGGACAAAATGAACAAAAACATCCTACCGTCCATTTAATATACCTTATCTTGAGCCGACCCCCTAAGTTTAGATTTTTTAGGTCTAACTTTCGGGGGGCGGCTCAAGGCTCTTCTACCTTTTAGTATTTTTAAACCATTAGAGAATCAAAGTGGTTTTTAATATTATAAAAAGGCCTTAATCGATGAGTATACGGCAAAAACTAGTTCACTCATTGATTTTAACTTAGAAATCAATGAGTTGCTAAGCTATAAGTCTGTACTCATCGACTTCTGTGCAATTTTGGATGAGTACCACTAAAATAGCTTACTACTCATCCAAATTTGCTTGAAATCTTACGATTATTCCCGTTTTTATTGTCTACAAAGTGAATTAAGTGCTGTCTTAATACGATTTTTCGAAGCTGTTTCGTTGCACCAACGATAGATTATTCGTGTTGAAAGCTTGCTATCCGGAAAAAGTTGTTGATACTCTTTGATCGTATTTAAAATTGCAGAATGAAATGTATTTTTGTAACTACAGTCGTAGCATTGGTAATTTTGGCGATAATTGACTAAATCAAATGAACCACAAGACTCACAGCGAACGCCTTTTTTAAGGGTATTAAAATCATATTTTGGGATATCCTCGACAAAGGGTGTTGATTCTATTTTATACAACATGAGGGTTTCGACAAAGCGATGAGCTGATTCTGCTAGCAATTCAGTCTCTTTATTTAATTTGGCAAAGTGACTTTTTAACTGTGTCGGCAGCAAGATAGCCTCATTTTCTGGCGCATGAAATAAAGTGAATTCTGGATGAACGTATACTACGTATGCCTTAACTTTTAAAGTATAGCCCAGCTCTCTCAAGAATATTTTGAGCTTATTTTTAGAGCTTTGCATTTGAATCAATGGGTTACTTACCTCAAAATCAGGTTTTTTCAAAAGCATTTCTGGACCATAACAATACTCGCCGCTATAATTTTTTATTTCATACAAATAAACAGTCTGTCCTATTAATACCAGTGAATCAATTTGGAAAGCATTTGACATTTTTGGTTGCAGCAACAAATCATTTATGACCGTACAGCCTGCCCCCAACTTCGCTGCCATACGGTCGAATGCCAATTCACCTTCAAACCCCTTTTGCAAACTATTCAGGTAATGCGTATCTTTTTTGGATAATGTTGTTCTTCGCGCTAAAGACTCCATAATCACCAACGAAATAGGTTTAGATCGTTTATTATATATCATGACATACCTCCTATAAACTAACATACCGTTATAAGATAAATACGCATTTAAATAAAAACTAGTTATTTTATTAGCCAAAAAAACGATTAACAAAAAAGCTTAAAATCGACGAGTGGGCAGTAAAAACTTAGCAACTCATCGATTCCCCAACAGAAAGCGAGCAGTTAGCGGAGTGAAATCTCCAACTCATTCATTTTGATTTGATTTTGAATGAGTTGCAGTAAAAACTGTCTCTACTCATCGATTTAGCAGGTAAGCCATAGGTAGAACCTGATTAAACATTTAAAACAGGTGAACAATCCATACTATAGTAGCTAATTATGACTTATTCCAATATGTTTGAACTGCTAGACCTAGCAGTTCTTCCTTATTGCACTCAAAAACAATGAATCGTTAACAAAAAAGCTTAAAATCGACGAGTGGGCAGTAAAAACTTAGCAACTCATCGATTCCCCAACAGAAAGCGAGCAGTTAGCGGAGTGAAATCTCCAACTCATTCATTTTGATTTGATTTTGAATGAGTTGCAGTAAAAACTGTCTCTACTCATCGATTTAGCAGGTAAGCCATAGGTAGAACCTGATTAAACATTTAAAACAGGTGAACAATCCATACTATAGTAGCTAATTATGCCTTATTCCAATATGTTTGAACTGCTAGATCTAGCAGTTCTTCCTTATTGCACTCCAAAAACAATGAATCATTAACAAAAAAGCTTGAAATCGACGAGTGGGCAGTAAAAACTTAGCAACTCATCGATTCCCCAACAGAAAGCGAGCAGTTAGCGGAGTGAAGCCCTCAACTCATTCATTTTGATTTGATTTTGAATGAGTTGCAGTAAAATCTGTCTCTACTCATCGATTTAGCAGGTAAGCCATAGGTAGAACCTGATTAAACGTTTAAAACAGGTGAACAATCCATACTATAGTAGCTAATTATGCCTTATTCTAATAAAAAGAACTGCTAGACCTAGCAGTTCTTCCTTATTGCACTTCAAAAACAATGAATCGTTAACAAAAAAATTTGAAATCGACGAGTGGGCAGTAAAACCTTAGCAACTCATCGATTCCCCAACAGAAAGCGAGCAGTTAGCGGAGTGAAGCCCTCAACTCATTCATTTTGATTTGATTTTGAATGAGTTGCAGTAAAATCTGTCTCTACTCATCGATTTAGCAGGTAAGCCATAGGTAGAACCTGATTAAACGTTTAAAACAGGTGAACAATCCATACTATAGTAGCTAATTATGCCTTATTCTAATAAAAAGAACTGCTAGACCTAGCAGTTCTTCCTTATTGCACTTCAAAAACAATGAATCGTTAACAAAAAAGCTTGAAATCGACGAGTGGGCAGTAAAAACTTAGCAACTCATCGATTCCCCAACAGAAAGCGAGCAGTTAGCGGAGTGAAGCCCTCAACTCATTCATTTTGATTTGATTTTGAATGAGTTGCAGTAAAAACTGTCTCTACTCATCGATTTAGCAGGCAAGCCATAGGTAGAACCTGATTAAACATTTAAAACAGGTGAACAATCCATACTAACTCAGCTAATTATGCCTTATTCCAATAAAAAGAACTGCTAGACCTAGCAGTTCTTCCTTATCGTACTTCAAAAACAATGAATCATTAACAAAAAAGCTTAAAATCGACGAGTGGGCAGTAAAACCTTAGCAACTCATCGATTTCCCAACAGAAAGCGAGCAGTTAGCGGAGTGAAGCCCTCAACTCATTCATTTTGATTTGATTTTGAATGAGTTGCAGTAAAATCTGTCTCTACTCATCGATTTAGCAGGTAAGCCATAGGTAGAACCTGATTAAACGTTTAAAACAGGTGAACAATCCATACTATAGTAGCTAATTATGCCTTATTCTAATAAAAAGAACTGCTAGACCTAGCAGTTCTTCCTTATTGCACTTCAAAAACAATGAATCGTTAACAAAAAAATTTGAAATCGACGAGTGGGCAGTAAAACCTTAGCAACTCATCGATTCCCCAACAGAAAGCGAGCAGTTAGCGGAGTGAAGCCCTCAACTCATTCATTTTGATTTGATTTTGAATGAGTTGCAGTAAAAACTGTCTCTACTCATCGATTTAGCAGGTAAGTCATAGGTAGAACCTGATTAAACGTTTAAAACAGGTGAACAATCCATACTAACTCAGCTAATTATGCCTTATTCCAATAAAAAGAACTGCTAGACCTAGCAGTTCTTCCTTATCGTACCTTAAAATTAGTTAGCATAAGCCACATAAACAAAGTTTTATTGCTTAAATGTATTCAAAGGCAGTTGGGTTGGTTGTTGCTTTTCAAAAATCGTAACCGATGAAACACCTTGCTCTTCTAATAACGTAATCGCGTCTTCAAAATGATAACCATAATAATCAGTAGAATGGGCATCTGAGCCTAGTGAGAAAGATTTCCCGCCTAATTCCAGATACCATTTGATCATTTGTTCATACAACGCTACATTGCCGTATTGATACATGCTGCGCGTATTTAATTCGAAGGCCATCTCTTTATCGATAACTTTTCGCAAAACATTTTTCAAGATCGCTTGGTGTTCTTGTAATTCATCTACAGAAACGTCAGACAACCGAATGCCATAATCAAAGTGTGTTAAGACATTCGCCGTTTGGAATTGTTCCAATGCTTCCAATAACAAAGGAAAATACTCGTTCATCACGTCTTGAACATTCTTTTCTTTGACAATCGGTTGTAAAAAGTCGTATTCGCCATTTTGATGCACACTCAATAGTTGCACATCAAACTCTTTATCTTTTAGGTAGTCTAGAATTTGAGCATGAGAATCTTTGGTGTAGCCAATTTCAATGCCTTTACGAATGCGGTGATTGTAGTTTGTATTCAGCTGGTCAATTGTTTTACGATACTTTTCATAATCCAAAATAGTATCTTCCCCGCCCATAAAAAGGTCGTTAAAATCCAAGTGTTCAGTCGTCACGATTGGACCCGTTGTTTGATCTAGATACGCTTCCAAGGTTTCAGATGAATCGGGTGAAAAATACGTGTGCATATGTTGATCGTACCTAATCATAAAACCCTCACCTCCACTTTTTCATTCATAGCGCTCTTTAAACTCTACTTTACCTGCAATCTTATTAAACTTCAAGACAATTGCGTTTTTCAAAACTCAGATGAACGTCCTCGCCAATTTTAAATAAGTTAAACGAACGATACAGTTCATCTACTCGCAGTTTTATGCCTGCACAATCGACATAATAACTTAAAATATTGCCACTAGTTGATTGATCAACTATCTTTCCTTGAAGACTGTAGCGTTCTTCATCGAATTCAAATGGCATACGAGATGAATCAATCACTTCTGGCCGGATAGCTATGCTAGCGCCGATGCGTTGACTTGAAAATTGGTGAAATTGTTCAGGCGATAAGATATTGTAGTTGCCCATAAAAGAAGCGACGAAATGAGTTTTAGGGTGCGTGTAAACCTCAGTAGGTTTGCCAGACTGTTCCACTTTGCCATCATTCATCACATGGACCACATCGGATAGGATCATGGCTTCATCCTGATCATGCGTCACAAAAATCGTGGTAATATTCAGTTCTTTTTGAATCCGCTGAATTTGCTTTTGCAAACTTTTACGCAATTGGGCATCGATAGCCGATAAAGGTTCATCCAGCAACAATACTTTTGGTTCATTAACAATGGCTCGTGCTAGCGCCACTCGTTGTTTTTGCCCACCCGATAATTCTTTAGGGTACTTTTTTTCTTTGCCGCTTAAATTGACAATCTCAATCATCTGAGCGACTTTTTCTTTAATGATCGCTTTATTTTGTTTTTGCATTTTTAAGCCAAACGCAATATTTTCTTCAACTGTCATATTAGGAAATAGGGAGTATTGTTGAAAAACCATGCCAATCTCACGCTTACCCGGTGGCAAATTGGTGATGTCTTTGCCATTGATGCTTATCGTACCCCCGTCTAATCGTTCAAAGCCAGCTAATGAACGAAGCAGCGTTGACTTTCCACAGCCAGAAGGACCCAACAACGTAACGAGGTGTCCTTCTTCAACAGACAAAGATAAGTCTTTTAAAATCATATTTTCTCCATCATATGATTTTTGAATGTTCTTAAACTCGATATAACTCATTTCCAACTCGCTCCTTTTCCACTAGCTGTTTCGTTTTAGAGACTTTCACTTGTTTTTTTCGTTTGGGTTTAGGTTCTTTGTTTAAGTGATTGACGCCAAAAGACAACACCAGCATTACAAGGAACATTACCACTGAAACGGCACTAGCTGCATGTCCAGACGAGCCTCTTATTTCATTCAAATAAATGCCCATTGTTTTGTAATAGCTACCGGCTAAAATATTGACCAAGACAAAATCGCCAAATAGAATCCCCGTTGACAACAACATCGTTGCAAACAATCCCTTCATCATACTCGGCACCACAATTCTAAAATAAGCATACACTTTGTTAGCCCCTAGAATTTCAGCAGCTTCCAAAATAGGAATGACCTCAATGGTTAACAAGGCATTCTTAATTCCTTGATACATATAAGGCAAAATGATGATGCTGTAGGCACAAATCAACAGCAGAATCCGGTTAGATAAGATGCCTCCACCACTTGTATACAACGAAAGAATACTAACCGCTAAAATGACACCCTGGATCCCATAAGGAATTTTGGATAAAATATCTAAGTATTTGTCTAATTTCGGAAAATAAACTTGCACGGCGTACATCGCTAAAAGCAAGAGAACAAGTAAGATAACCGTTGGCACTATTGCAATCACTAACGTCCGCAACAACACGGGTAACAGTTGATTGTCGCCTGTAAACAATTGCGTATAAAAGGATAACGTAAAGCCTTTTGGTACGATGCTCGTAAAGTCTCTGAAAATCGAATTTACTAGTGTTCCAATCAGTGGCAACAGTAAAATAAATGAGAGAATAAAAAGAATGGCATTGCTGAACCATGGATGATTTTTCTGCATATTACCCTTCCTTCTTCATTTTTTTTAATACATTCGTACTGATGACCGTCATCACGCTCATTAACAACAACAAGATGACGGATAAAGCACTCCCTAATTCAACTTGCTGCACAACATCTCCCGTAAACATAGCTGAAATCCGAATCGGTAAGAGTGCATAATTGTTGCCCATTAAAGCGTACGGTGTCGCGTAAGCCGCTAATGCATTGGAAAAGAGCACTGAAAAAGTACCAAATAGACTTGGCAAAACAATGGGAATACCGACACGCATCCAAAAACTAAACTTAGAAGCATTTAATAGCATCGCCGCTTCTTTGTATTCTTGGTGAATCGCATCAAATGACGGATACAGCAATAATGTTGCTAACGGTATCTGGAAATAAATGAACGTCATCAGTATGCCTGTACTGGAATAGACATCAAAGTTTGCCAGAAAATTAATGTTCATTTGTTGACCAATTAGTACCAACACCCCTGCATTTCCCAACAAAATAATAAAGGCAAAAGCCAACTGGATGCCTTGGAAATTTGAAGCCATATTGATCAAATTGATAAAAAATCGTTTCACTTTAGGTGTCGCGTGATGGATAGCGTATGCCCCCAAAACAGCAACCGATAAGCCAATCACAGAAGACCAGACAGCAATCATCAGACTATTGAAAATGGACATCCGATAATAGTCGCTGGCAAAAATACTTGTAAAATGAGTGAGTGTAAAGCCGCTTGTTCCAATTGGCGAAACGCTATTGATCAAAATGCTCAGCAAGGGGAAAATTTCGAATAAGATAATTAATACCATAAACGGTAGTAAAAATAATAAATAAATGCCATTCTTTTTTTTGATGGTCATAACTTTGTTCCCCCTTAGATAAACGTCAATTCCTGCATGGCGGCACTTTTTTCAATTTCCAACAAGTGACACATTAAAGGAGCCAGTTGCAATTGCGGCACAAGCGTTTCTCGGTAATCGCCAGTAGTGACTTTATCTGAAAAGATGTACAAAGGAACCTGTCGTTCATCATCTGTTACGCCATTATGTGTGCAGTAGTCATTCATGCCATGATCGGCAGTCACGACAACTTGATAGCCTTTCACTAGCCAATCCATCAGATAATTGGCTAAGATAGCATCTATTTTGACCGTTGCTTGAACGTACTCTTTACTTTGTGAACCAAACTTATGGCCACTATCATCAATATTCATCGAGTGGATTAAGGTATAATCGGTTTGCTTTTCGTTAATTAAATAGGCCCCATCCGCTATCAAATGATTGTCCGGGTAATGATCTTCAAAATAAAACAACCCATTTTGAATCGTATGCGCTGTATCCAATTGAATGCGGTCGGTCATGAAATCGAAGGGGGCTTTATTGTACAACTCGCTCACCCAATGGTAACTAGCCGCCCCGGTTTTTAAACCGGCAGACTTAGCTAGTTGAAACACACTGGTTTCTTTCGAGCGTTTGACCGTGGCATTAGAAACAATGCCATTCAAATAACTGGGTACCCCTGTTTGGATGACCTCGTAAAGCGGTCTAGATTGTGCTGGTAATTCTGATTTTACGGTATATGATGCACATTGGTTGTTTTCGATTAAATGTTCTAGAAATCCCATATACGTATGAGCGGTTTTAGCGTTCAAGCCATCTAGTACGACTAAAATGACTTTATTCATGTCTCGACACCCCCATCTTGTTCGATTATTTTACTTGTGTTAAGACTTCTTCTTGCCATATTTGACCTAATCCAGCTGCAGCTTTGTCCCAGGCGGCTGTGTCTTTGATTGGTTGAGCTGCTTCGTATTGATCAGTAGCAATCAACTTTTCTTGCACATCTGCTGGTAGTTTTACGGATTCGCGAATTGGACGCGCATAGCCTTTTGCTAAATTAATTTGGCCTTCATCCGATAAAATGTATTCTCTTGCTAATGCTGCAGCATGAGGATTTGGCGCATACGCATTGATAATGGTCGCATAACCACTTTGAACGGTGCCATCTTGTGGAATGGTGACGGAAAAAGCCGCATCTGGATTGTTTGCTTCAATTGAATCTGCATAGTTTAAGGCATTAAAATCCCAGAAAATCCCTACTTCAATTTCACCTGCTTCTAATCGAGCTAAATCCGTATCGCCCATATCCAATCTGCCTTGACTAGCTAATTCTGCGAAAAAGGCCATTCCTGGTTCAAGATTGGTTTCATCGCCACCATTCGCAATTGCTGCTGCCAATACCCCATTTTGTGCTTGAGTCGCAGCGTTGACATCTCCTATGCTCACTTTGTAATCACCTTTTAGAATATCAGCAAAGGACGTTGGTGCTTCTTTTACCGCATTCGTATTGGTGATAAAAGAAATTGTCCCTGTATACCCCACAATCCAATCCCCATCATCGTCTTTTGCCCATTCTGGAATTTCTTCCCAATAAGACGTCTTGTAAGGAAGGGTTACGCCTTTATCTTCTGCAATTGGACCAAATGACTGACCAACATCCCCAATATCTTTTGTGGCATTTTCTTTTTCAGCTTCGAATAACGCAATTTCTTCGGCCGAACTCATATCCGTATCGGCTTGAGTAAGTCCATGCTTCTTTTCAATTTCAGCCCATGTTTCACCCCAGTTCGCCCAGGTATCTGGCATGCCGACCGATTGGATTTTGCCTTCTTCTTTGGCTTTCGTTTCAATTTCTTCAGTCGTCAACGCATTTAAGTCAACCTGTGTTGGTTGGACTGCTTCGCCTTTTGCGCCACAACCGGCTAGCAAGACTCCAGCTAATAAAGTTGATACTAATCCTTTTTTTAAATGATTCATGTTTTATTCCTCCTCAGTTATATGTAGATAGTTGTAAAAAAAGCATCCTTTTTTTCATAAAGGTTGTTTTCTTTCAACAACCAAATCTTACCAAGCAGATATGGTTTTTAAGCCAACTTCTTGTTAAGTCTTTGTAAATGACAGATTAGATTTGTAAATTTTTGGACAACAAAAAACCGTTTCTCATAGTGAGAACGGCTTGTAAGGTACCCTTTTTAATTAGTAACTTTCGAGAAAAACTAGGAATGATTCAGCATTTCATCTCTTTATTACACCATCTGTCGACCATTCATTCATTTTGTAGTCAGTTCATGAATGAAGATAAAGTGAATTTTCTCTTGTCTTGCTAGGTTTCTAAAAGTCAAAAGAGGTCTTTTACTTTTTTATCGGTTTGTTTTCCAGTCCCTGACTTCAAAAAACTTTTCACTTCGGAAATACTCAATTGGTTACAGTCTTCGTAAATGGTGTGTTTCAAGACAGCTGCAGCTGTTGCAAAGTTTGTGATTGTTTGAAAGTCATCTTGGCATAGCAGTCCATGTGAAATTCCACCAGAAAAAGCATCTCCTCTTCCAATACGATCTACAATCGGATCTATTTTATGGCAATCAGACGCATAATACTTTTTGTCCAGCCATAAATTTCCAGTTAAATCATTTACAGTTACTGAATGTCTGTCCCTTTTGGTTGAATAAAAAACGGTGCTGTTGGGAAATAGTTTTTGCATCTCTTGATAGTAGTACGTCATTTCAGCTTTGCCATTATTTTCCCCATTGTATTTAGAAATAGTAAGAAGATACTGAGCATCCATGTCTCCTGACGAACAATAAACTACATACGGTAAAATCATTTTGATAGCTTCTCCCGCCTCTTTCTGACTCCACAACTTAGCACGATAGTTGATGTCAAACCTAATTTTAACCTATCCACCCTATTCAACTCTTTGCTTTTTGTCCTGCTTGTAGGCCTTTATAGTAAAGCAAAAAAACAGAAATCGTCATTTCTAATTCAACTCTTATATTTTAATCGCCACTCACTGCAACTAGTTTTATATGCTCAACTTATCACTTGACTTGGATAATTAATTATTTGAATTTTTTCAAACACCTATCTAGGCCTTTCAAGAAAAGAATAGGTTCGAATCTATAAAGGCCTATCAAACTGGATAAAAATCTCTTAACAATCTCCTAGTAGCTAACGCTAGCTTGTTAGGAAGTCTCCACCAAAAAAAACGAACCTCTATCTATCAGTCGACAGCACATTTAAGTCAATTGAGTCAATTCTTTGATAAAGGCGCTTTTTCTAGCATAGGTCTTTTTATAGTACTCCATCATTGCCACTTTTTTATGACTCTTCCCATTTGACTCCAGAACTTCACCTAACAATACAATTAAATCAGCTACTTTATAATACACTTTGCGGTAACCGCCACCTACTATGGCATCGGCGCGTTTCTCTATTTCTTGCTCTAACCATCCAAGATAAGCGTCTATTTGTTCAGGTGTTAACTCAATCGTGTTTTCCCATCGTTTCATATCATCCGTTACACTCATTTTTTCAGACTCCTGAATTCTTAAGTCTCTCTATAATTTTTTACTGGCTAATTCTTTCGCCTTACTCGCTTCTTCACTTTTATTCAGTATCAAAAGAAATAATGGAACCATTCTACCTTTGATACTCTTTTCCCAATCTAGGTCATTATCGTCTCTTTTACACACGCTTTGAACAAATACAAATTCATGATTAAAAAACGAATCAGTTGTTTGTTTTCAGCACTCAGTCCGTTCTCATTTAATTGACTAGCGGCGTTGGAAACTTTTATGGCAACTAGATTTGGAACACTTTTTGCATAGTTTGCTGCTCTTTTAGTTACTACTTCGTAGTCAGGCAGTCTAAATAAGCGTAAGTAAGTTGGCACAGTAGAATGAGAATGAAAAGCCGCTTCGTATAACTTCGCTATCTGATCCTTGTGGTCGAGTTGCAGGGCTACTTTTATGGTTAACTCTGCTATTCTATTGCGCACCACTAAATTTTCAGCCAACTTATCGATAGCTTTCAACCCAATTCGTTCACATTCGAGAAAAAGATCATTGTCATAATAAAACTTACTAGCATTTTCAAACAAAATTGGGTGCATAGCCGCATTCTTTTCAGCTTCTTCACACAGGCGGTTAATTCCGCCAGAAAATAGACAAGCCTCCGTCAGTAACTCTCCTGCTCTATCGCCTGATGTTTTTCTTAAGAAAACAATCCATTTTTCAATAAACAAGGGTACATCTTTTAATTCCAAAGAAAAAACATTCTCTATTTTGATCTCTCCAAACATCTCCCACGATAAGTAGCGAAAAAAACATGCTGGCCTTTTTTCCATAGGCAGTGCCTGGTAGTGAGCGTACAGCAGTTGAACGCCGATTTGTTTTAACTCTACTTGAACGACTTGTTCTTCTACCAGTCGTTCCAGATCCAATTCTTCATCTAGCCATTCTTTTCTTTCGCTATCAAAGCCGCCGAAAGGAATGGTACAAAGCCAATCATACAAATCTGCCGCTTTCTGGTATTGTTTAGCTGCTGCCCATTCTTTAGCCGTCTGTAGGGCTTTAAGAATGCTTAGATTGATACCAAAAGGATCGTTGTATTCATAACCTTCTTCTCTATCCCAGTAGTCTTCATCATATAGTTCATAGTAAACACATTCATAATAGATTTCTCTTTTCTCTATCTTTGATTGCCAACTTTTTAATTCACTCGTTGAGAAACTAACTTCTGAAATCTTTTGATCGAGTGAGAGTTGAGTTTTTAATGAATCTAAAAAGTCTCCGTGTTGATTGTCTTTTTGCGTTAATGTTTTGTTATAAATCCAAGTAGACTTTTCTTGATCTGTCATATCTAATAATTGATTATAAACTCTTTGTCATCCATGTGTTAAACCTTTCCTTCACTCGTTATTTTATCCTTTGTTAAGACAGCATTTCTTATACTTTTTCCCACTGCCACATGGACAAGGATCATTGCGCCCTACTTTTTTGATTTTGGGTTGTCCAATTGTTGGAAATTTTGTCTTTGAAAAATGTTCGTATAATTCAGTTGGAGTAAACCCATTGTTTTCTCGCAATCTCGTATTGTTAGCTAAGTCTACTATCAATTGCATTATGTTGTCTTCTTGTTTCTGATTTTTAAATATTACTTCTCTCATTTCAAATAATCTTAAAGCATTTTTTAAAGAATAATCGAACTGGCAATACCCTTGAATATCTTCACTGAACATCTCAGCTTTATAAACGTCTCCCTTAAAAATAGCAGTCAACAAGTATTGCTTTAATTCATCGTATTCTTTCGTTTCTTCTACATAGTACTCATCAGTATAGTTCATCAATTCTTCTTGTTCAGGAATATAAAATGGCTTCGACTGTTGATTTAAGACTAATTCTTCGAAATTACCTTCTTCAACAACCACATCATGAATAACATATCCTTTATGCAGATAAACAAAGTTAGTTTCCAATAAGTCTTCATTTTCATGGATAGTCGTTACTGCCTTTTGAAGACTCCACTGTGTTTTATTTTGACTATTATAGATTTCAACAATTTTTTCCAACTGCACGATACCGTATAAGTGAGTCAGAGCATTGGCGTATTTTACGATTCTTTTCATTCGTTTCACTCCTTTTTATTGTACTCTATTTTTTGACTTATTTTATTAGGGCGTGTCTGAAAACTGACTGCCATCCTGATTTTCGGTATAATAAAAGAAAACAGGAGTGATCATGATGAGTATTGAACGTTATGAGCTGACTGATGTGCAGTGGAATCAAATCAAAAATCTGTTTCCCAAATATCACACAGGTAGACCACCTAAAAGCAATCGTATAATGTTCAATGCTGTTTTATGGATTGCTAGAAGCGGTGCTGCTTGGCGAGATCTGCCAAAAGAACGTTACGGATCATGGAAAACGGTCTATAGCCGCTTTTGTTTATGGCGTGATACTGGTTTACTTGAATCCCTTTTTATTACGTTGAATTATGAAGCAGATTACGAAAAATTGAGTATCGATTCAACCGTTGTAACGGCGCATCAGCAGAGTGCCGGTGCAAAAAAAGGGGGCTAAATTCTGTCATCTCGCAACATATCGGTAAAAGCAGTGGTGGGCACACAACAAAAATACATGTCATCGTAGACGGATTAGGAAATCCATTATATTTTCAGCTATCAGGTGGAAATCTCCATGATAGTGTTCTCGCTATTGAAGTTCTTCAACACGTTGAAATACAAGGCAGTAATGTTATTGGCGATCGTGCATACGGTTCTTTAGACATTCGGACTTATGTGACGAATCACGATGCGACTTATACCATTCCACCAAAGAAAAATACAAAAGAACCTTGGACTGTTGATTGGTGGCTATATAAAGAACGTCATTTGGTGGAGTGTTTCTTTAATAAGTTAAAGCATTTCCGTCATATCGCGATTTGTGACTGCTAAACTAAATAGTGCAGATATTGCTAAATAAGAATGTGCACTTTTCCCCAATTACTTCCTTCGATTTGATAAACTAGAAAAGTTAATCTATTGAATTGAAGGAGCAGGAAAAGGTGAATTTTGAAAAATTGAATACTATAGCGAAAGTACATCATTACAAAAAGAAAGGCTATCCAAACACAAAAATTAGTCGGTTGTTGGGTCTTCATAGAAACACAGTATCGGCATATTTAAAGAAAGAACCAGAAGACAGCATCTCTTGGCTTGAAGCTCAAGAAACTCGTTCTAAAAAGCTTGATCCCTATAAAGAAACGATTGTAGGCTGGCTGAGTGATGAACCTGACTTATCCGCTGCACAAGTAGAGGATTGGTTAAAAGAACAGTTTAATTTTCATGAGGCCGCATCGAGTACGATTCGATCATATGTTAAAGAAGTACGCGAAACCTACGGTATCCCCAAGGTGCTTATTTACCGGAATTACGAAGCTGTGCCTGAATTACCTAAGGGAAAACAAATGCAGGTCGACTTTGGAGAAATAATAGTAAAGCGTGCGTTATCGGAAAAACCTATTAAACTTTATTGCGTTGGTTTTGTGTTATCGCATTCTCGATATAAATATATTGAATGGCAGGATAGACCGTTCACAACCCATGATGTGATTCGAACACATGAGAATGCATTTGACTATTTTGGTGGGCGAACAGAAGAAATAGTCTATGATCAGGATAAGTTGATGATTGTAAGTGAAAATCATGGAGATATCCTTTTCACCAAGAAATTCCAAGCATACAGACAAGAAAGAAAATTCATTGCTTATGTCTGTCGAGCAGCTGATCCGGAATCTAAAGGAAAAATTGAAGCAGTTATCAAATTTGTTAAATACAACTTTGCTCGTGGAAGACGATTCCATTCGATAGACACTTGGCAAGAGCAATGTGAATCCTGGTTGAACAGAACCGGAAATCATAAGATTCATGAAAAAACAAAAAAGAGACCGAAAGACGTGTTTACCCTGGAAAAGTCACACCTCATCTCGATCTCAAATTATAAAATTCCTTCGAATAATGAAAGTATAACAAAGACAGTTTTGAAAGACAACACGATTCAATACAAGTCTAATTACTATTCCGTTCCATTAGGAACGTATCAATCAGGAAAAGCTATTAAAGCCCGATTGATTATACAAGACAGTCAGCTGGTAATCTATGAAATGAAAAAAGATAAAAAATTGGGTTCTCATTCGCTTATCAAAGGAAAAGGTAACCTGGTAAAAGATCCCCTTCATGGTCGTGCGCAAGAGAAAATCCGAAAAATAGAGCAGCATATTCATGAAGTTCTTCAATTGTTTGAAGATAAAGAAAAGACAGCTCACTTCATTAACCAATTAAAAGAACGTTATCCGCGGCACATTCGTGACCAATTGCGTGTTATAGAAGAAGTTACCACATTACATGGTGAGTTTGCCGAAGAAGCTTTAAATGAGTGTCTCCTACTGAAATTGGTTAGTGCTGTTGAGTTTCGGGACGTGACAAATGAAATTAAGCGACGTCATTCAGAGACAGAAATGACTTCTTCAGAGCGGTCTTCCTTACCAGATAAGTACAAAAAAATAACCGCTGTAGAACGACCATTTGATTCGTATCTACAAGTACTAGGAGGAGAAAAATTATAGGAACGACAGAAGTTCTTCAACGTCAGTTTAAGCAATTCCGTATGACGGAAACTGCGAATATTCTTCCTCATTTATTAAGAGAAGCTGAGCAACATTCCTGGACGTACCAGGAATTACTTGTGGCATTATGTAGTCATGAAGAAAATCGTAGAGACGAAAAAATCACTCGGAAACATCTCAATTGGGCACAATTCCCTTTTGAGAAGTCCCTAGAGGACTTTAATACACTTGGCGATACTGCACTGAGCAATCGTCAAATTAATCAACTGAAAGAATTTGATTGGTTGAAACAAGCCTTTAATCTTATTTTTTTAGGACCACCAGGTGTAGGTAAAACCCATATTGTTTATGGCATTATAGTATTGTAAGTTTCGGCAGTTAATTTATGTAGGTCTCTTGAGATAAAAAAAAGAGGCCACTTGCCAACATTCTCATAAATACCGTACCATCTTAGTTGGATAGACTAATCAACGGGAGGTACTTATAGGAGATGTTAACAGTGACCGAAATTAATTATATCAGAGAACAAGTAAACCTAAAAGATGAAACTTACGCAACTATAGGACGAAAGATGGGTATTGACGCTAGGACAATCAAAAAATATGCAGATATGGAAGACTTCAATCTACCTAAACCACATAAACAAACCCGCACAGCTCGAGTAATGGATTCAGTGAAGCCAGTGATTGATAAATGGCTAATAGAAGACTTCAAAAAGAAGAAAAAGTACCGCAGAACAGCTAAACGAATCCACCAGCTCCTCCTGGAGCAATATGAGTTTACAGGATCAGATCGAAGCATTCGTGATTATGTATCTAAAAGGAAAAAAGAATTACTGAATATAGGACAATCTTCTGCCATTCCTTTAACTGCCAAACCTGGTATGGCACAAATCGATTTTGGAGAAGCTCCTTTTTATTATAAAAATACCTATACAACTCTTTCCTATTTAGTTCTTTCTTTTCCTTATAGTAACACCTTTTGGTTTCAGGTTTTGGAAGCTCAGAACAAAGAAGCTTTTTTAGAAGGAATGAAGCGTATTTTCCACCATATGGGTGGTGTACCAAAAGCCATTCGCTTTGATAACCTTTCGCCAGCTGTAAAGAAAATTAGACCTCATGGTAAACGAGATTTAACGGAGGAATTCGAACGTTTCACTGCGCACTATGGATTTCAGCTAGAGTTCTGTAATCCTGCAAGAGGGAACGAAAAAGGACACGTCGAAGCTATGGTAAAGTATGTACGGAATAATTTTCTTCTTCCAGAAGTGCATACTCATGATTTAAGAAGTTTGAACCAAGACTGTTGGGTATTAGCTGAAAATGACCGGAAACGGATCCATTATCAGAAACAACTGCCCATTTCCGAATTGTATTCGGCAGATAAAGAAGCCTTTCTCTTATTACCAGAAAAAGAGTTTGACTGCGTTCGTTACGAAGAAGTAAAAGCAGATAAATATGGTTATGTTCATTTTGATACAAATCTGTACTCTAGTTCACCACGATTCGCTCTTGAAAAAGTTCTATTAAAAATTTCTTACGAACACATGACTGTTTTTAGCTTGGACTATAAAGAAATTGTTCAACATAATCGGCTATATGGTTACAAAGAGAAATCGATGGATTGGCAACCGTATCTTTCACTTGTCTCAAAACGGCCTACGGCTCTTAAATACACAAGCTTTTATGATCAACTCCCAGATGCGTGGCAGTCTTATTTTTCTCAATGTACGGTGGAAGAAAAGAAAGAAAGCTTACAACTGCTTTCGACTATTCTAAAGGATAATCATATGGAAATTGCCATTCAAGCTCTTCTGCAAGCTTCTGAAAATGGTCATCCAAGTGCAGAATCCATTAAACAAGTTTTTTATCAATTGGTAAATGGGCGCGGCGTTCGAGTGATTGCCCAATTACCTCAACACACACCGTCCATGCCTACTATAACTAGAGGACTTGGTCAATACGATAAACTCTTTAAACCAATGGAGGATGAGAACCATGCATGATGACATTTTAAACTATGCGAAGCGATTGAAGTTGAGTTGGATTCCGCAGCACTATCAGGAGGTAGAGGCACAGTCACAACAAGAGTTTCTCCTAAAGTTAGTTGAAGCAGAAGTCACTCAACGGGAAGAAAAGAAACTGAATCAATTATTAAAACAATCTACCTTACCTACGGTGAACGGAGAATCGTTTATATGGAATGATATCCAGCTTCCATCTGGAATGACGAAGGATTTTCTTCTTCAAGGAGACTTCTTAGAACATAAAACGAACTTAATCTTTTATGGAGGTGTTGGAACAGGAAAAACCTTCTTATCTACTTTGATTGGGCTAACAATTATCCGAACACAAGCAAAGAAGGTGAAATTTTATACGGTAGCTTCTTTAGTCAATGCACTTTTAGAAGCAAATAATAATGGCAATTTAGGAAAATTAATGAAACATCTCAGTAAACTAGATTTACTCATTTTGGATGAATTGGGATATATCCCTTTGCATAAACAAGGTGGAGAATTACTTTTTCAAGTTATTTCAATGTGTTATGAAACAAGAAGCATTATTATCACCACGAATCTTCAGTTTGGACAATGGAATCACGTTTTTGGCGATCAGATTCTAACTGAAGCAGTTGTCGATCGGTTAATTCATCATTCTCATTTACTCATTTTTAATGGTGAAAGCCACAGATACAAGCAATCTATATTAAATAGCAAGTAAAAAAGAAAGAATGTCGGCATACATTTTTAACTGCCGTTTCTTACATTTCCTACTTGCCAAAAACACCAATTAAGTGTAGCCTATCCATAGATGTTAATCTTAGTATCTATAATTTAGAAACACATCGCATAACATTTTTGCTATATTAGATAAAATAATTTATTTAATATATCTTTTTTGAAATGCAGAAAATAGAAATTCATATAAATTTTTAAATATAAATTTGTTATTATTAATAACTAACATAATAAATACTATCTTAAAGAATAATGAAGTTATATTATTATCAAAATAGAAAACAAACGCAATTCCTAGTAAAGATATAATATCAAAAATATGATTCAAAATATTAAAATTAAGCTTTAATATTTTTCTGGTATTAATCAAGCGAACAATCCAGATAACCATATAACTTACTGATGTAGCAATAGCTGCTCCATAACCACCATAATTTGGAATCAATATTAAATTTAATATTATATTAATTACCGCACCAAACATAGTAGAGATAAATAGCATATTAGTTTTTTTAGAAGAAGTATAAATCGATCCTAAATAAGCAGACATTCCATTAAAAAAATATGCTACCAATAATATTGGTACAAAATTAACAGCTAAATAAAATTCACTGGAAAACATAATTCGAGCAATAGTTTTTGAAAAAATAATCAGTAGGACACATACTAAAATATTAATTCCAAATAAAAATGTATAAGCATTTGAAAAATTATCATTTTCCTGAGATTCAAACTCTTCAACAGCAGAAATTTGCCAAGCCTGCATAAAAATACTTGTAATTGTATTTAACAACGAGGGTATCTTATAAGCAATAGCATATAATCCAGTCAAACTAGCACCATAAAAATAATTGATTAAAATTTTATCTGAACTGTTGCTTATCCACCAACTTAAAGAATTAGGAATCATAGGAAGAGAATAAAGCAACATCTCTTTTTTTAAAATAATATTACTTCTTTTAAATAGTGTATTAGGTTTTATATCTAAAACAATATAATAAATAACTGATATAAGTAATCCAGTGATAATTAAACTATAATAATATCCATTTATACCCTTATCTAAATATAATAAGAATATGAGGTTTAGTACTATTGTTAATACTGTATCAATAATACCCATAATAACAACTAACCTAATTTTTTCTGTCCCTCTAGCGAAAAATGAAAATACCTGCTTTAAAGCAGTAAAAATATACGCTGCAAGAAAGTACCAAATCAGATTTTCTAAATTCAAAAATTTTAATAAGGGTGGCATAATAATTAATAATGGTATCATACCTATAAATATTGTTTGTAAGCCTATCGATAAAATTTGGCTTTTATCAGTATTTTTTTCTAAACAAAATCTTATTATAGCTTCATGAATTGTCAGCGTAAATACTGGTAAGATTAAACTAATTAAAGTTGTTATTAAATCTATCTTTCCATACTCAGAAGTTGATAACGTTCTACTATACAAAGGTACCAAAAAAAATACTAATATTCTTGATGAAAATGATCCTATTGCAAAAATCAATGTATTAGAAACTAATTTATTCAAACTTTTTTTTTTACTCATTATTAAGCCCTCACTAAAATCACTATTTAGATAATCTGATTTGTCAAATTAAGCTATACAAAATATCTTCATCCATGTAACTCATAAAAACTTCCAGCGGTGTTTGGTAATTTAATGACTTTCTTGGAATTATATTCCGTTTGTGTGCAACAGACGAT
>Ga0163216_100400_pt1 | contig 75129 bp, 63 predicted proteins | sample SynspAceP_FD_167610 | JGI IMG/M metagenome (GOLD analysis project Ga0163216, IMG submission 167610) | Saline lake microbial communities from Ace Lake in Antarctica - Synechococcus sp. Ace-P (Illumina Assembly) | ecosystem: Environmental > Aquatic > Non-marine Saline and Alkaline > Saline ...
CCTTTAACGCCTCAATGGCCACTTTGGCCTTGAACGATGCACTGAATTTTCTTCTTGATCTCTTCATATTTGACAGGGTTAAATTACAACTTAACTTGCTGTCCTAAAATTGGGGAGTATTATAATTGGCATATTAGAAGAATTGTTTTAAACCATGAAGATACAGATGATGTTGTGCAAAATACTTTTATAAAGGTGTTCCGCAATATTGATGGCTTTAAAGGGGATAGCAAACTTTATTCTTGGATGTACAGAATAGCTACTAATGAAGCCTTATCCTTTTTAAAATCCAAATCGCAAAAACTTAAGGTAAGCAACGAGCAATTATACAATAAAACCGTTGCGGATTTACGGGCGGATGTCTATTTTGAAGGCGATGAGTTTCAACTTAAATTACAATCGGCAATTGCAACCTTACCTGAAAAACAAAAATTAATCTTCAATATGAAGTATTTTCAGGAATTGAAGTATGAAGAAATTTCAGAGATACTAGAGACTTCCGTAGGGGGGTTAAAAGCTTCCTATCACTTGGCTTCAAAAAAAATTGAAGCTTTTTTAAAAGAAAATTAAACCTTTCATAATGTTCAAGGTCAAACTATTGAAATGAATAAAATAAATAAAAATAATAGTTTTAAAGTCCCGGATGGCTATTTCGATACCCTTTCTGGCAATATCATGGATAAGATTCACAAGGAGAAATCCACTATGTCTACCAGTCCAGGATTTAAAGTTCCTGAAGGTTATTTTGAAAATCTCAACACTGATATCTTTCAGAAATTGGAAAATGAACCAGTGGAGACAAAAATAATTTCACTCAAGTCCTATAAAAAACATTTCTATGCAGTTGCCTCCATAGCAGCAGTTGTACTACTTTTCATTGCAATTCAATTCAATGGAAGCAAAGCAATTTCCTATTCGGATTTGGCCAATTCTGATATAGAACAATATTTCGAGTTTAATGACATGGAGCTATCCTCCTATGATTTGGCCGAAATACTTCCTTTAAATGAATTGGACCTCAACGATATCTTGGAAAACAGATTGGATAATGATAATATTATAGACTACTTGAATTCCCATGTTGAAGATTTTGAAGAATTAAATTTGAACAATGATGAATAAAAAATTAAAAATACTAGCACCACTTTTATTCCTGATGGCTACCATATCAGTAAGTTCCCAAGAAAAACAGGATTGGGAAAAAATAAAATCCCTGAAAGTAGCGTTCATTACGGAAAAACTGGACCTTACGCCCAAGGAAGCCCAAAGTTTTTGGCCCCTATACAACGAACACCAATCTAAAAAAGAAGGTTTTTTCAGAGAAGAGCGGTATGAAATAGGGTCCGATATTAAAAATTTGGATGCCTTTTCGGATTCACAGGCCAGTGAACTCCTTATTCGTATGCAGAAGTTGGAGGAAGAAAAATACAGGGCGGAAAAATCTTATATCGAAAAAATATCCAAGACCATTTCGGCAAAAAAGACCATATTGCTGATGCGGTCAGAAGAAGAGTTCAAACGACATTTAATAAGGCAATATCGTCAGAAAAGAGGGGATAAATAAATGTGCCTTTAGGTCAATGGAATTGCTTGTACGTTCAAAAATGGCCATGTCTGCAACTAATGAAAAATTAGTTTTGCAATTCTGTCCTTGCCCGCCGCATAGGCAATGGAATCGTTCAGAAACCTCAAGGTATAAAAAGACTCATTTGAAAGTTGTTCCCATGTCTGACCTGTATCATGGGAATAGGCTATACCATTAAAGCCTAGGGCTATAAGGGATTTGCCTTTTGAATTTGGCACAAATTGTACACAGCTTCTATAATCAGGAAGTTCGCCATTGGCGACCAACTTCCATGTTTTTCCACCATCTACTGTTATTGCTTTGTTGGCCGACTTAATTTTTGGCTTAGTATAGTCTCCACCGAAGACAACACCTAAATTTTCGTCATAAAAATCAATGGAGTATATTCCTTGAGTTGGTTCCGAACTTTCAATTGGAGTTTTTATCACCGCCCAGGTAAATCCTTTGTCATGCGAGTAATAAACATTTCCATTTGTAGTGGCTATCCATGCTTTATTGCCCAGCACCTTTATATTAGTATTACTTGCCGCAAAAGCGCCTTCCCCATCTTCCGATTTAGGTAAGGAAGAACAAGGCAATTTATTCCATGTATTACCTCCATCCCTAGTAATTATTATTGAAAGACACCCATTCATACTGTCCCCTACGGCGATTCCTTCCTTATTGTTCCAAAAGGTCATGGCATCATAGAATACCTTTTCATCCTCTTCTTTGTACACCAATACCATTTCACCGGTATCCCCTGTCTTATATAATAAGGCAGGATTACCCACGGAAAGCATAAAGAAATCGGCAGCGTTTTGCGCAATTGCCCTGAATTCAGGTAAAATACTATCATATTTTTGGGTATTCACTCGCACTTTATTCGTCCTAAGGTCCACCAATCCAAAAGCCCCCCTGTCCGCTGCGAATGCCATATTACCGCCATCCATAATTTGGATAGCCCTAAAACTCAATGAATCAGTATAAATAGTCTCTATTTCCACGGTATTAATCTTCCTTGACCCTTCCTTTTCAGAACAGGAACCTAAGAGAAATAGCACAAGGATCACCAAATAGTTTCGCATGTTTATAATTTTCACCAAAAATAATAGGAATAGGTTCTAATACAATACCTTTGCAATCTTAATTTTTAAAAATGCGATTACATAGAAATCTAGTGTTTGCGGTTGTTGATGCGTTAAATTTTATATTTAATGAAGGTGAATACGCGGATAAAGTAGTAGAGAAAGTATTAAAATATGACAAGCGATGGGGTGCTAGGGATAGAGGTTTTATTGCGGAAACCACTTATGAAATGGTCCGTTGGAAGCGATTGTATTCTGAGATAGCCGAAGTAAAAGCACCATATAGTAGACCCAACCTATTTAGAATGTTTGCCGTTTGGGCCGTTCTTAAGGGTATTAAACTACCAGATTGGAAACAGTTAGAACCTACTCCTGAAAGAAGGATCAAAGGGAAATTTGATGAACTCTCCAAAATTCGTAAATACAAGGAATCTATTCCGGATTGGATAGACGAACTATGTGCCAAGTCATTGGGTGAAGCGCTCTGGACCAAGGAAATTCATGCTCTTAATGAACAGGCCGAAGTTATCCTTAGGACGAATACTTTAAAAACAACTAAGGATAATCTAAGCAGTGCCCTGAATGAGGCAGGAGTGGAAACAGAATCCATAAAAGGATATCCAGATGCCTTGCGCCTGAAGGAACGTTCAAATGTATTTATAACCGAGCCCTTTAAGAAAGGCTGGTTCGAAGTACAGGATGCCTCTTCACAACTGGTAGCACCTTATTTAGACATTAAACCGGGCCAACGTGTGGTTGATACCTGTGCCGGTGCTGGCGGTAAATCTTTGCATTTAGCAGCACTTATGGAAAATAAAGGCCAGCTGATCGCCTTGGATATATATGGAAACAAACTCAAAGAATTAAAGCGAAGAGCCAAACGCGATGGTGCCCATAACGTGGAAACAAGAGTTATAGAATCTACCAAAGTCATCAAAAAACTATACGACTCCGCGGATAGGGTTCTAATAGATGCCCCCTGCACAGGGTTGGGAGTTCTAAAAAGAAACCCGGATGCCAAATGGAAATTACAACCTGATTTTTTAGATAAAATTATGGTCACCCAACAAGAAATCCTTCAAGATTACAGTCGCATTGTAAAACCTGGTGGAAAATTGGTTTATGCCACATGTTCCATATTGCCACAGGAGAATATTCAGCAAGTAAAGAAATTCTTAGGTTCGGAAGCTGGTAAAGATTTCACTTTGATCAAGGATGACAATATTTATGCTTGTAAAACTGGTTTTGACGGTTTTTACATGGCTCTATTGGAGAAAAGTCCAGCTTAGTTTACCAAAAAAACACCACAAAAAAGAGGCTGCCCATAGCATTGGGCAGCCTCTTTACATTTTAACCTATAATCCTATTCTAACACTAGGGGCACGAACCCCTATTCCTGTGCGAATTGTAGTTCCCCGATTGTAATTTCTATACCGATAGGGATCGTTGTTGTAATAGTAGAAACTGGCATGGGCATGATACTGTTCACTGTGGTGACAATGGGTATCACAATGACCTCGATGTTCTGCATAGGCATCCTTCTTACCCTTCATATAAGCCCTATATGCTCTCTTATTTCTTTTCTTTAATCGACTTTCATATTCCTTTTGTGATTCCCAGAATTCCTCTTCCTCTTGTTCTGCCAATTCCTGTGATTGCTCAAATTGCGCATCTTCCTTGGCCCTTTGTTCATAATAGGAAATCTTTTCCTGTTCCGTAGATTCTAATTCCTGGGCTATTGTTCCGGTAGCGGTAAAAAGCAGAACTGCCAAACTTAAAAATTGTAATCTTTTCATAATTTAATTGTTTTATTTGAACCGTGATTTTTAACACTGTTTGTATATAGAACAATCAAACCCACAATAACCCTACTCCATTGTGCAATAAATTAATTTTTAAAAGACCTCTTTCCTTGAATTTATGGTCAGCACATCTGGATGCATCAACGATTCTGCCAAGCTACTCGTTTTAGGCAACTCGTACTTAAAATAGAATTTCATAGTATGGACCTTGCTTTCGTAAAAGGTTTTTGAATGGGCTTGCCCCCCCTCCTGGAGGTTTCGTTGTGCATGTAAAGCCATATCTAGCCATAACCAGCCTATTACCAAGTGACTTAAAAATTCCATAAATAAATTTGCATCGGACAAATAACGCTCGTAATTCCCTTTTTTGGCAAAAGGCATCAAAAAGTCCAAAACTTCTCTCGTCAACTTAATCTTGTCTCCCAATATTCTGGCCGATGGATTCAATTCCTCAAATTCCATTGCCTTGGTTATGGTATTCAATACTTCCGTTAATAACAATTCTAAAGCCTTACCATTCTCCATAGGAACTTTTCTTCCCAAAAGGTCTTGGGACTGTATACCCGTAGTACCTTCATAAATACTAAATATCCTAATATCCCTATAATATTGCTGTAGTATAAAATCGGTACAGAATCCATATCCCCCCAATACCTGTAAACCATTGCTCACAGCCACAGACCCTGCCTCAGTAGGATAAGTTTTTACCATCGGAATAACCATTTCCAATAATAGACCATACTTTTCCTTAACTTCAGGGTCCTTGGTAGATTGTATAATATCATAATATTTGGCGGCCAATAGGACCAAACTCAATGAACCTTCGGCAATCGCTTTTTGCAATAATAGCATGCGCCTTACATCTGGATGTTCAATAATTAAGCAGGGTTTTTCATCGGGATCCTTTTTTCCATCACTGGAAAGTTTTCGTCCTTGGGGCCGTTCATTGGCATATTCCAATGAGGCTTGATAAGCGGCCATGCTTATAGCGGCACCGCCACGCCCGACACTAATCCGGGCACTGTTCATCATTAAGAACATATATTTTAATCCCTTATGAGCCTTACCTACCAACCAGCCATGACAATCGTCCTTATCACCAAATCCTAGATGTGTAGTGGAGTATCCACGTTGTCCCATTTTTTGAAAATCGGCCACGGTCATAACATCGTTCTTTTTTAAACTACCATCAGCCTCTACCCTAAATTTTGGAACAACAAATAAAGATATACCCTTAGTACCGGACGGCGCTCCTTCAATTCTGGCCAGCAACAAATGCACGATGTTTTCGGCATATTGATGATCTCCACCTGAAATAAATATTTTTTGTCCTGATATTTTAAAATAGCCTTCTTCCGTTGGAGTTGCTTTGGTAGTTATATCTGATAAGGAACTTCCCGCTTGTGGTTCGGTAAGGCACATAGTTCCACCCCAAGCACCCGAAAGCATTTTTGGGACAAACGTTTCTTTAAGTTCATCATTGGCAAAATGCACTATTAACTCCGCTGCTCCCTGGGTTAATCCAGTATATCCTGGTAAATGATTGTTTGCTGCCTCTTGAATATAGGCTGAGGCCGTATGTATGACAAACGGTAATTGCATGCCTCCAACACCATAATCAAAAGGACCAGCAATAATACCCATTTCCCCTCCTTTTTTCATCATTACATCCACTTGCTTATGGACCATTACAGTGCCATTCTTGAACTTTGCCGGTGTTTCATCCATCTCCTTGATAAAAGGGAACAATTCGCGATCGGAAAATTCCTTAATAGAATTTAAAAAAAGATCTAATGAATTTTTGTCATAATCCTTATAACGTTCAGTTGAAAGCAGTTCTTCCACCTCGTGAACCTGATATAATAAGAATTTTAAAGTTGCGAGATCTACATATTCCTTTGCCATTGTAAAATAAATAATTGATTAGTACATATTACAATACGTAATATACAATTAACTATACTAAATAATGCTACCAAAAAAGGTGAAAGTATTAGGATATATAAGGCTTAGTAGAAAAAATAGAAAAATACAATAATAGATTCCCGTCCCAAAAAAGCAATATATGTTTACTACCTTTAAATTTTTATCCAGTTTTGGAAAACCATGAACAATGAGCAGTCGGCCATAAAAACAACATATTTTAGCATAGTTGGAAATATTGTTTTGGCCATAATTAAAGGCCTTGCAGGTTTTTTTGGCAATTCCTATGCTTTAATCGCAGATGCCATTGAGTCCACTACCGATATTTTTTCCTCGCTTCTAGTTTTATTTGGACTTAAATATGCAAAAAGACCGGCAGATGATAACCATCCATACGGTCATGGTAAGATTGAACCACTTATAACTTTTTTAGTGGTGGGTTTTTTAATTACCTCAGCTACCATAATAGCCTATGAGAGTATTATAAATATTCTAACACCTCACAAAACACCAAAATCCTGGACCTTATTAGTCTTGGGGGCCATTATTCTATGGAAGGAAATTTCGTATCGGGTAGTATTGAAAAAAAGTCTAGAAACCAATAGTTCCTCACTTAAGGCGGATGCCTGGCATCATAGAAGTGATGCCATCACATCGGTAATGGCTTTTATTGGTATTTCCATTGCGTTGATTTTTGGCAAAGGTTATGAAACCGCGGACGACTGGGCTGCATTGGCCGCCTCCATATTTATTTTCTATAATGGCTATCTCATCTTTAGACCTGCACTTGGTGAAATAATGGACGAACATCTATATGACGAACTCATTGCAGAAATTCGCGAAGTTTCCTTAAAAGTGGACGGTATTTCAGGAACTGAAAAATGTTTTGTTAGAAAAGCGGGCACAAAATATCACGTAGATCTACATGCCTTGGTAAACGGAAGTATTACTGTAAAGGAAGGACATGACCTGTCCCATAAACTCAAAGATAGACTCCGCTCCGATATTCCCAATATTGGACACGTATTGATCCACATAGAACCCAAATAATAATTAAGCCAACCGGCCATACTGTATAGTCTTCCTCTAGAAATTAACAATTGTCCTCTAAAACTGTTAACTATTCTACTTAAAAATTACACATTAAAACCGTAAATTTGCAGCTTTATAATCCATACAATTTACATATTAGATGATTCATTTCTTTGGAGACCTTAGCACTAAGATATTTGCGGTACAGACCAAAAGCGACCTATCTCAAGAAGATAGTGTGAAACTTACGTGGTTGTTTGGCAACCTGCCTAGGTTAAACGTGGCGTCATTGGACGCCTTTTTTGTTGGTCCCAGAACGGCCATGATTACCCCATGGAGCACAAATGCTACAGAAATAACCCAAAATATGGGTATTTCTGGAATTATACGAATTGAAGAGTTTATAAAGGTGGACAAAGAGGATAAAGACTTTGACCCCATGCTTTCACAAAAATACAATGGCTTATCACAAGATATTTTTAAGGTTGATGTGATGCCAGCTCCTATTTTGGACATAGAAGATATTGCCAAATACAACGAACAGGAAGGCTTGGCCTTAAATGAAGAAGAGGTAACTTATCTACAGCAAATTTCCCAAAAAATTGGGCGCAAACTTACAGATTCCGAAGTATTTGGTTTTAGCCAGGTAAACTCCGAACACTGCAGACATAAAATTTTTAACGGCACTTTTGTAATCGATGGAATTGAAAAGCCTTCATCGCTTTTTAAACTTATTAAAAAAACATCACAAGAACACCCTGGAGGAATAGTCTCAGCCTATAAGGACAACGTGGCCTTTGTTAAAGGTCCTAAAGTGATTCAATTTGCCCCTAAAAGTGCAGACAAACCGGATTATTACGAGGAAAAATCATTCGAATCCGTTATTTCCTTAAAGGCAGAAACCCATAATTTTCCAACTACTGTAGAGCCCTTTAATGGTGCGGCTACAGGAGCTGGTGGTGAAATCAGGGACCGTTTGGCTGGAGGAAAGGGTTCATTGCCCTTGGCGGGAACTGCCGTTTATATGACCGCCTATTCTCGATTGGAAGAGAACAGACCTTGGGAAAAGGGCATGAAAGAAAGGAATTGGTTGTACCAGACTCCAATGGATATTTTAATAAAAGCATCCAATGGTGCTTCTGACTTTGGTAACAAATTTGGCCAACCCTTAATTGCTGGTTCAGTACTTACTTTTGAACATGATGAAGCGGCTGAATCTTCAGCAAATGGACAAGGTAGAAAATTGGGTTATGACAAGGTAATTATGCAGGCCGGAGGAATTGGCTATGGCAAGGCGGAACAGGCTTTGAAAGACACTCCAAAAACCGGTGATAAAATTGTAATCCTTGGTGGCGACAACTATCGAATCGGAATGGGAGGTGCCGCAGTATCCAGTGCCGATACAGGCGAATTTGGGGCCACTATAGAACTCAATGCCATTCAGCGATCTAATCCAGAAATGCAAAAAAGAGCTGCCAACGCCATTCGGGGTATGGTAGAAAGTGATCATAACCCTATTGTTTCCATACACGATCACGGTGCAGGCGGACATTTGAATTGTCTATCGGAATTGGTGGAGGAAACCGGAGGAAAAATAGATTTGGATAAACTGCCTATTGGGGACCCTACGCTATCAGCAAAGGAAACTATTGGAAACGAATCCCAAGAGCGTATGGGATTGGTCATCGGCAAAAAGGATGTTGATATGCTGCATCGAATTGCAGATCGGGAACGATCACCCATGTATGAGGTTGGTGATGTTACAGGAGATAATCGGTTTACCTTCAAATCTTCCACTACAGGAGAAAGTCCTATGGATCTTGAACTATCGGATATGTTTGGTAGTTCTCCAAAAACTGTAATGAACGATTCCACAATATCAAGAAAATATTTAGCGCCATCCTATTCCCTAGAACACTTCCATGATTATTTGGACCAAGTTTTACAATTGGAAGCTGTGGCTTCCAAAGACTGGCTTACCAATAAGGTAGACCGCTGTGTAGGGGGCAAGGTGGCCAAGCAGCAATGTGCAGGACCCCTGCAGTTACCTTTAAACAATTGTGGTGTCATGGCCCTGGATTATAAAGGAAAGGAAGGAATTGCCACTTCTATAGGCCACTCCCCTGTTTCTGGATTAATAGACCCTGCCGCTGGTAGCAAAAACAGTATAGCGGAAGCCTTGACCAATATTGTATGGGCTCCCTTAAAGGACGGTTTGGATTCAGTATCCCTTTCCGCCAACTGGATGTGGCCATGTAAAAACCCTGGAGAAGACGCTAGACTGTATGAGGCTGTTGAGGCTATTTCGGATTTCGCCATTGCATTGGGAATCAATGTCCCAACAGGTAAGGATTCCCTTTCCATGAAACAACGTTATAAAGATGCTGAGGTTATAGCTCCTGGAACCGTTATAATTTCCGCCGCAGGTAACTGTTCCGATATCACCAAGGTGGTAGAACCGGTTTTACAAAAAAATGGAGGCGATATATATTACATTAATCTTTCCAAAGACACTTATAAATTAGGAGGATCTTCATTTGCACAAATCTTGAATACCATTGGTGATGAGGCCCCCACAATTAATGATGCTGTTAATTTTAGGACTGTATTCAATTCGTTCCAAGGTCTGATCCTTGACGGGAAGATTCTGGCTGGCCATGATGTAGCTTCCGGTGGACTGATTACGACCCTTTTAGAACTTTGTTTTGCCGACACCGAGTTAGGTGCCACTTTGGACCTGACTTCCATTGGTGAGACCGATACTATAAAATTATTGTTTTCCGAAAACGCTGGAATTGTTTTTCAGGCCAAGGACAGTTCGGTAGAAAAGGTTTTGGCCGATGCTGGAATTGATTTTTACAAAATTGGTTCTGTAAACCCAACTGCTACGCTGACCATTAAAAATCAGGGTATGGAAATGGGATTGAACATTAACTCCCTACGCGATACCTGGTTTAAAACTTCCTACCTTCTTGACAAAAGGCAAACTGCCAACAACTTGGCCCAAGAAAGGTACAGCAATTATAAAAATCAACCCTTAGCCTACACATTCCCTGCACATTTTGATGGCAAGTTGCCCACTAAGCCAACAACACGTCCAAAAGCGGCAATCCTACGTGAAAAAGGTAGTAATTCCGAGCGCGAAATGGCCAATGCCATGTACCTTGCCGGTTTTGATGTTAAGGATGTACATATGACCGACTTAATCTCTGGTAGAGAGACCTTGGAGGATATTCAGTTTATAGGAGCTGTTGGTGGTTTCTCCAACTCGGATGTATTGGGCAGTGCCAAAGGTTGGGCTGGAGCTTTTAAATATAACGAAAAAGCAAATACAGCACTGAAGAATTTCTTTGCAAGGCCAGATACCCTTTCCATTGGTATTTGTAACGGTTGCCAATTGTTTATGGAATTGGAATTGATTAATCCCGAGCATGAGAAACACGGAAAAATGACCTATAATGATTCCCACAAACACGAAAGTGGATTTACCTCTGTTGTTATTCAAAAGAACAAATCCGTAATGCTTTCAAGCTTGGAAGGCGTCAATTTAGGTGTTTGGATATCCCATGGGGAAGGGAAATTTAAATTACCTCTTTCGCAGGACAATTATAATATAGTGGCCAACTATGGCTATGAAGGGTATCCGGCAAATCCTAACGGCAGTGATTTTAATACCGCCATGTTATGTGATACCACAGGGAGACATTTGGTGACTATGCCGCATATAGAGCGTTCTATTTTCCAATGGAATTGGGCACATTATCCAGAAGGTAGAAAAGATGAGGTTTCACCATGGTTGGAGGCATTTGTAAATGCCCGCAAATGGCTAGAAACGAATAATGACTAATTATGACTTTTAGACGAGCTACCAAGGAAGACCTTCCAGCTATAATAAAAATGATTGCTAATGATACCTTGGGCCACTTACGTGAGAAGTACGAGGAGCCACTTCCCAAGCAATATTATAATGCTTTTGACCGTATAGAAGAGGATAAAAATCAGGAACTTTACGTTATAGTAAATCCCGAAAGGGAGGTTGTAGCTTCCTTTCAATTGAGTTTCCTCCAATACCTCACCTATAAAGGGGGTATTCGTTGTCTTGTAGAAAATGTCCATGTTCATGAAGATGAAACAGGAAAGGGCATTGGCAAACAAATGTTTCAATGGATTATTCATAGGGCCAAGGAAAAAGGAGTTCATATGGTGCAATTAACTTCGAACAAACTAAGACCGGATGCCATTCGATTTTACGAAAGCTTTGGGTTCAAAGCTACCCATGAAGGGTTTAAACTACATCTATAAGAGCACAACAAAAATCCCTTGGAAAGAAGTTGGATAAAATGGCTTTAAACGCATTTTAGACCTCAACTCCCTTCCAAGGGATTTTATATGTAAAGGCAATGGTGACACCGCCAAGTTATCCTAAAATACCTCTTTATTTTTTAGAATAATCCGCATGAATCGCCTTATCAAAGGCTTCCCAATGCTCGGGCGTCATTCTTTCAGGGGTAAAAAGACATATCCCTGTGGCACCGTTCTCCATGGAGGCTCTAATTGCCGTTTCAATTTCGGAAGGTAACAACCCGTGATTTTCAGGATCATTTTCCTTTGTTTTATTCTCTGGGTTTGGACATATAAAAAGTCCACTGTAAATAGGCTTTTTGCCATTAACGGATGCTACTTCTTCCTTGGTTATTTCTCCTACCCATTCCGGACTCTTCAAATAGAAATCGTTATAATTCATTGGATAGAAGGCGTCCAAGTCCCATTTATTCCATTCCTGTCTCACCATTTTCATAGCATTACTGGGACCAGGAAAAACCGCGGCATTGATTTTTTTACCTTTTTCATGGACCACTTTCACTAAACGATTGACCATAGTTGTAATTAAATCATATCTAAACTGCTTCCATTCCTGAACTTTGGATGGATCTTCTACCTCCTTTATATCTATTCCTGATTTCTCCTTAAAATCCGCTACACATTTATCACAATAGCAGTAATCGGCCACTGGGTATTCCTCGTCCATCACCAGTCCATATTTATCCCAAAGTCCCTCAGCCAAAATAACATCGGGGAAACGAATATAGTCCAAGTGTATTCCATCAACTTCTTCTACAGCCGCAATATTCCCATATAGTTCCGACAAAAAAGTGAATGACCCCTCCTTGTTAGGGCAAAGAAACTTGTAATAGGGTACATAGGCCGGTTTATCAAAAGCTGATTCCCCATTTCTATTTATGGCATACAAATCTTCTGGTAATTTAGGATTATCGCCCTGTACCATAGTAGGTACCCAAGTATGGAATTCCATTCCTGCGTCTTTCACCAATTTACCTACCCGCTTATACGTTTCCGGATTATGTCCGCCGTTATACATTAACCCATCAATCCCTTTCTCCTTATAATTCTTAAAGGTTGCCATAAGTTCTTGATCTGTGGCTTCTCCAGGACCACCCGTCCATGCATACACAGGAATCTTTGTTATTTCGGCACAGGAAATCATGGTAAAAATAACTACTGCCGTTACAAAAAGCTTTTTCATTGGTTTAGTTTATTTGTTATTAAAAATTAAATGTAATTCATATTTAAACACTTTACTTAATATCAAAAATGCTTAAATACAAATTTTCTAATATTTGTATTAAGGATTGAACTTAATCATTTTGCAAATTCCAACCTATAAATCTTAGCTAAGTAACCTCGGAAATAATATAAACAACATAATTATACCTTAGAAATAATTCAGCAAAGGACAACTTGCATAGGCATATGATTTTAATAAAATTTACTGAATAGCTCTTAAGATTGAACAATAATCCTTAATAAATCTAAAAATTCCATTCTAAATAAAACTATTTTAAAACATCTATACGATAGGTATTTGAACCATATAAACCAAGTATTAGGCCTACCACATTTAAGAAAGAATATGCGGACTCAATAATTATTTTACATGTTTTATACGAATCTGATTTTAAAATACGGTTCCCTTTTCTTAATTTGCGATTACGAACAGCAAATAAAATATGCAAGACATCACCCGCCTTTTTGATTTTCCTTACTACCAATTAGAGAAATTCAACTTAAAAAAATCACTGGTTACTAAATACAATGGAGAGTGGGTGGCTACATCCACCCAAGAATATATAGACAAGGCTAATGCTGTAAGCAGGGCTTTGTTGAGGCTTGGTGTAAAACCAAACGATAAAATTGCCCTAATTTCCATGGCCAATAGAACGGAATGGAATATTATGGACATAGGTATTCTGCAATTAGGGGCACAAAACGTTCCTATATACCCTACCATATCGGAAGAAGATTATGAATATGTCCTAAACCATTCAGAGGCCAAATATGTCTTTGTTTCTTGTGATGAGGTTTTTAATAAGGTTAATGCGGTAAAGGCAAATACCCCGCATTTAAAAGATGTATACTCTTTTGATGTTCTAAGTAATTGTAAGAATTGGAGTGAAATTCTTGAATTGGGCGCAGATACTTCCAACCAAAAGGAGGTTGAAAAGCTAAAGGAGATGGTAAAGCCACATGACTTGGCCACATTAATATATACTTCCGGTACCACGGGCCGACCAAAAGGGGTTATGCTAACGCATGACAACGTGGTTAGTAATGCCATTGCAAGTACTAAACGTTTACCCATAGATTATGGCAATACTATTTGCTTAAGCTTTTTGCCAGTATGTCATATTTATGAAAGAATGATGATGTATTTGTATCAATACGCCGGTGTCACCATCTATTTTGCCGAGTCAATGGATAAAATAAGTGATAATCTAAAGGAGTGTTCTCCCCATGTAATGACCGCTGTACCCAGATTGTTGGAAAAAGTATATGACAAAATAATCGCCAAGGGAACAGAATTGACCGGCATAAAAAAGAAATTATTTTTCTGGGCCGTTGAAGTTGGTTTACAATACGAACCTTATGGACAAAATGGTTGGTGGTACGAAAAGAAATTAGCCCTAGCCAGAAAATTAATTTTCAGCAAGTGGAAAGCAGGTCTGGGAGGAAATCTTTCATTAATAGCTTCAGGTAGCGCTGCGTTGCAGCCACGCTTGGCACGAATTTTCAATGCGGCCGAATTTGGCGTCATGGAGGGTTATGGCCTTACGGAAACCTCCCCAGTAGTTTCGGTTAACGATATGAGGGATGGTGGATTTAGAATTGGCACGGTTGGAAAACTTTTGGAACGTACCGAAGTGAAAATCGCAGAAGACGGTGAGATATGTGTTAAAGGACCACAAGTAATGTTAGGTTATTACAAGGATGCTGAAAAAACAGCCGAGGTCATTAAGGATGGATATTTTCATACCGGCGATATAGGCGAGATTGATGCCGATGGATTTCTCAAGATTACGGACAGGAAGAAAGAAATGTTCAAAACCTCTGGAGGTAAATACGTTGCCCCCCAGTTATTGGAGAACAGATTTAAGCAATCAAGATTTATAGAACAAATAATGGTCGTCGGTGAAGGGGAGAAAATGCCGGCAGCCTTAATTCAACCCGATTTCGAATTTGTGCGTAACTGGGCGAAAATTCATGATGTGGAAGTAGGTGATAACCAAAAAATGGTTAAAAACGAAAAAGTAATTGCCAGATTCCAGGAGGAAGTGGATTCTGCCAATGAAAGTTTTGCCAAATGGGAAAAAGTAAAACAATTCAGACTTACACCAGATGTCTGGAGTATTGATGAAGGACACCTTACTCCTACTATGAAATTAAAGCGCAAAATTGTCAAGGAAAAATATATCAATCTATATAATGACATCTATGAGCATTAATCGGAATCCTAACCCTTAATCTGTAAACAGCTTCCGTAACAAGAAGCTGTTTTTATTTACTACTGATATATTTTTTCAAATTTACTATGCATGCATAATATATTTTTGTATATTTGTACGAACCAACAGAATAGCATGACCGACATAACAATAGATTACGCGCTACGAGCTACTTGGCAAGCGGTAACAAAAATGTACAATGAAGAGGCCAGAAAGTTTGAAAGCACAATGGCTGTGGGATTTACTTTGTTAAGCATAGACCCAAAATCGGGTTCTCCCTCAACAGCTCTTGGCCCAAAAATGGGCATGGAAGCAACCAGTTTATCGCGAATACTAAAAAGTATGGAGGAAAAGGGATTAATAGAACGTAGACCCAATCCTAACGACGGGAGAGGTGTATTAATCCATTTAACGGCTTTTGGCCTAGAAAAAAGGAAAGACTCCAAAGATGCTGTACTGCGTTTTAACGATGTAGTAAGAAATCATGTATCCCTGGATAAATTAGACACCTTTTTTGAGGTAGCTGAGGTGATCAACAAATTGATTTCGGAAAAGAAAATTTATACCTAAGAATAAAAAACTAGTTAACACGATTTTATTGATGAACAAACACATTAAAAAAGTAGCAGTTATTGGTTCTGGTATTATGGGAAGTGGTATCGCTTGTCATTTTGCCAATATTGGAGTGGAAGTATTGCTTTTGGATATTATACCACGGGAGCTAAACGACAAAGAAAAAGCAAAAGGACTTTCTCTTGAGGATAAAATTGTTAGAAATAGAATGGTGAACGATTCTTTGGCAGCAGCTTTAAAATCAAAGCCCTCCCCTATTTACCATCAAAAATTCGCTCAAAGAATTTCAACAGGAAATCTTGAGGACGATATTGCTAAAGTAGGAGAAGTAGATTGGATCATTGAGGTGGTCGTTGAGCGTTTGGATATAAAGAAAATAGTATTCGAAAATCTTGATAAGCATAGAAAACCAGGTACTTTAATTACCTCCAACACTTCCGGAATTCCCATAAAGTTTATGAGTGAAGGTAGAAGTGAGGATTTCCAAAAACATTTCTGCGGTACCCACTTTTTTAACCCTGCACGATATTTAAAACTTTTTGAAATAATCCCGGGACCAAAAACTTCTCCAGAAGTATTGGACTTTTTAAATGGATATGGCGAACAATTTTTAGGCAAGACTTCAGTGATTGCCAAAGATACCCCTGCGTTTATTGGAAATAGAATAGGGACCTTCAGTATAATGAGCCTGTTTCATACCGTAAAGGATATGGGCCTTACCGTAGAGGAAATAGATAAACTTTCCGGACCAGTAATAGGCAGGCCAAAATCGGCTACCTTCCGCACCGTAGACGTAGTGGGCTTGGACACACTGGTTCATGTAGCCAATGGTATTGCGGAAAACTGTACTGACGATGAAAGAAAGGAGCAATTTATACTTCCTGATTTTATTGGAAAAATGATGGATAATAAATGGTTTGGAAGTAAGACCGGACAAGGATTTTATAAGAAAGAAGGTCGGGAAATATTGGCGTTGGACCTAAACACCATGGAATATAGGCCTAGCAAAAAGGCCAGTTTCGCCACTCTAGAACTTACCAAGTCCATAGAAAATGTAATAGACCGATTTAAAGTGTTGGTTACTGGCAAAGATAAAGCTGGTGCCTTTTACCGAAAGAGCTTTTCATCATTATTTGAATATGCCTCCAATAGGATTCCCGAAATAACCGACGATTTATATAAAATAGATGACGCCATGAAAGCAGGTTTTGCTTGGGGTCATGGACCTTTTCAAATATGGGATGCCATAGGGCTTGAGAAGGGTATTGAAATGATGAAGGCCGAAGGCTTTATACCAGCCACTTGGGTTACCGAAATGCTGGCTTCAGGCAATAAATCGTTTTATAAGATTAAAGATGGGGCAACATACTATTATGATATCCCCAAAAAGACCATGGTCAAAATACCTGGCCAGGATTCCTTTATTATTTTGGATAATATTAGAAAATCCAATGAGGTTTGGAAAAACGCTGGAGTTGTTGTAGAGGATTTGGGAGACGGTATATTAAATGTAGAATTTCAATCCAAAATGAACACCATTGGAGGTGATGTTTTGGCTGGCTTGAACAAAGCCATTGATTTGGCCGAAAAAGATTTTCAAGGTTTGGTAGTAGGCAATCAGGCTCCAAATTTTTCTGTTGGCGCAAATATTGGAATGATTTTTATGATGGCTGTGGAACAGGAATACGATGAGCTTAATATGGCCATTAAGATGTTCCAGGATACCATGATGCGTATGCGCTATTCTTCAATCCCCACAATTTCTGCTCCACACGGAATGGCCTTGGGCGGAGGTTGCGAATTGTCCTTGCATGCAGATATGGTGGTTGCCGCCGCAGAAACCTATATGGGATTGGTGGAATTTGGAGTTGGGGTCATACCAGGAGGTGGTGGTTCCAAAGAAATGACATTAAGAGCTTCGGATACTTTTAGAAAGAATGATGTGGAGCTTAATGTTCTACAAGAATACTTCTTGACCATTGGGATGGCAAAAGTATCTACTTCCGCTTATGAAGCATTTGATATGGGAGTACTTGAAAAAGGAAAAGATATAGTCGTGGTAAATAAAGATAGACAGATCGCTACCGCAAAAGGCTATGCGAAACTAATGGCGGAACAAGGCTATACCCAACCCCCTAAACGTAAAGACGTCAGGGTTTTAGGGAAACAAGCTTTAGGTATGTTCATGGTTGGTACTGATGCAATGGAAGACAGTAATTATATAAGTGAGCACGACCATAAAATTGCCAACAAATTAGCCTATGTAATGGCTGGGGGGGACTTGTCGGAGCCAACGTTGGTTACGGAACAATATCTTTTGGACCTGGAAAGGGAAGCGTTCTTATCCTTATGCACGGAAAGGAAAACTTTGGAGCGGATACAGCATATGTTAAAAACAGGAAAACCGTTGCGGAATTAATGATCTATGTAAAGGGTTCCAATTATGTACTCTAAACACAATTAGTATTATTAATAAACTTAAAAATAATTACAAGAGAAAAAGTATAACCAGTTATTGAAACATGTATTGAAATTCAAAAAATGAACTATTCATTTCAACAGAAATTATAAAACTCAATACTAAATACTAAAAATAAAATGAAACAAGCATATATCGTTAAGGCATATAGGACAGCAGTAGGCAAAGCCCCTAAAGGCGTATTCCGTTTTAAAAGAACAGACGAATTGGCTGCGGAAACAATAGCCTATATGATAAATGAATTGCCTCAACTGGACAAAACACGCATAGATGACGTAATTGTTGGAAATGCAATGCCCGAAGGATCTCAAGGACTAAACATGGCACGTTTAATATCCCTAATGGGCCTTAATATTGTTGATGTCCCCGGGGTTACGGTCAATAGATTTTGTTCCTCCGGAATAGAAACCATAGGTATTGCTACTGCAAAAATTCAGGCTGGGATGGCAGATTGTATAATTGCTGGTGGTGCAGAGAGCATGAGTGCTGTTCCTATGACGGGTTACAAAACAGAACTCAATTATGATTTGGCAAAGTCAGGGCATGAGGATTATTACTGGGGCATGGGAAACACAGCCGAAGCAGTAGCCAATCAATTTAATGTTTCCCGTGAAGACCAAGACGAATTTGCCTATAATTCGCACATGAAAGCACTTAGGGCCCAGGCAGAAGATCGTTTTCAAAGTCAGATCGTACCTATTGAAGTAGAACAAATATATGTTGACGACAATGGAAAGAAAGCTAGTAAAAAATATACGGTAACCAAAGATGAGGGACCTAGAAAAGGAACAACTAAGGAAGCTTTGGCCGGATTGCGACCAGTTTTCGCGGCAGGTGGAAGTGTAACGGCAGGTAATTCCTCCCAAATGAGTGATGGTGCAGCATTTGTTTTGGTTATGAGCGAGGACATGGTAAAAGAATTAAAATTGGAACCTATTGCCAGATTAGTAAATTATGCAGCAGCAGGGGTAGAACCGCGAATCATGGGTATTGGCCCTGTAAAAGCGATTCCAAAAGCCTTAAAACAAGCCGGTCTTAAACAAGATGAAATTGAATTGATCGAATTGAACGAAGCTTTCGCATCACAGTCCTTAGCTGTAATACGCGAACTTAAATTGAATAGTGATATAGTCAATGTAAATGGGGGTGCAATTGCCCTTGGTCACCCATTGGGCTGTACGGGTGCCAAATTATCCGTTCAATTGTTTGATGAGATGAGAAAGAGAAATATGCAAGGCAAATATGGAATGGTAACTATGTGTGTAGGTACTGGGCAAGGTGCTGCAGGAATATTTGAATTTTTAAATTAAAACAGCACAAGACGTACTTATTGAAACGGTACTTTTTCCAAATTTCATCTCCATTCTTACTATTAAAACTTAATTAAACTAACAATGAGCATAGAAATAAAAAATAAAGAAATAATTAGGGGCGGACAATTCCTTGTAAAGGAAACCCACTGCGAAGATGTTTTTACGCCGGAGGATTTTTCCGAAGAGCAGAAAATGATGCGTGATTCCGTAATCGAATTTAACGATCGTGAAATTATTGCCAACAGGGATCGGTTCGAAGCTAAGGACTATGCCCTAACAGAAGAGGTAATGACCAAGGCCGGAGAAATGGGGTTTTTAGGAGTCGCGGTTCCTGAAGCCTACGGTGGGTTGGGAATGGGATTTGTTTCTACCATGATCGTATGCGAATATATTTCTAGTGGAAGTGGTTCATTAAGTACCGCTTTTGGTGCCCACACGGGTATTGGAACTATGCCGATTACCTTATATGGCAATGAGGCCCAGAAACAAAAATACGTTCCTAAATTGGCTACAGGTGAATGGTTTGGTGCCTATTGTTTAACAGAACCGGGGGCCGGTAGTGATGCCAATTCTGGTAAAACCACTGCTACTTTATCCGCTGATGGCAAAACTTACAAAATCAATGGGCAAAAAATGTGGATTTCCAATGCTGGGTTCTGTAAATTATTTATAGTTTTTGCAAGGATAGAAAACGACAAGAATATTACTGGATTTATTGTTGAAAACGACCCCAACAATGGTATTACATTAGGAGAGGAAGAGCATAAATTGGGAATTCGCGCCTCTTCTACAAGGCAAGTTTTCTTTAATGATACCGTTGTTCCAGTGGAAAACATGCTTTCCGACAGAGGAAATGGTTTTAAAATTGCCATGAACGCCTTAAATATTGGACGAATCAAATTGGCAGCCGCCTGTTTGGATTCCCAAAGGCGAATTACCACCAACGCCTTAAGGTATGCTGTGGAACGCAAACAATTTAAAACCCCCATTGCCGATTTTGGAGCTATAAAGTCCAAATTAGCGGAGATGGCGACGAATTTATATGCTGGTGAGTCAGCTTCTTATAGAGCTGCCAAGAATATTGAAGATCGTATTGCCATGCGCTTGGCTGCAGGGAATACCCATCAGGAAGCCGAGCTTAAAGGAGTTGAGGAATATGCTATTGAATGCTCCATTCTAAAAGTTGCCGTTTCGGAAGATGTGCAAAATTGTGCTGACGAGGGTATCCAGATTTTTGGCGGAATGGGTTTCTCTGAAGAAACGCCTATGGAAGCCGCATGGAGAGATGCGCGTATTGCCCGTATTTACGAGGGAACCAATGAGATTAATAGAATGTTATCTGTTGGTCTGTTGGTAAAGAAGGCCATGAAGGGACATGTAGACCTATTGGGTCCGGCAACGGCTGTAGGAAACGAATTAATGGGTCTCCCCTCATTTGATACGGTGGATTATTCCAAACTGTTTTCTGAAGAGAAAGAAATGATCGCAAAACTTAAGAAAGTATTCTTAATGGTTGCCGGATCGGCAGTAAAGAAATATGGCCCTGCTTTAGATGAACATCAAATGTTACTTATGGCTGCGTCCGATATTTTAATAGAAATTTATTTGGCCGAATCTGCAATCCTCAGAACAGAGAAAAATGTACTGCGATTTGGAGAAGCGGCTCAAAAAGAACAAATATCCATGTCCAAATTATATTTGTACAATGCGGTAGATATTGTTATAAAAAATGGCAAGGAAGCAATTGTTTCCATGTCTGAAGGTGATGAGCAACGTATGATGCTTATGGGACTTAAACGATTTACAAAATATGCAAATCAGCCCAATGTAGTTGAACTTCGCACTTCTATTGCAGAAAAACTTAAGGCTGAAAACAAGTATTGTTTTTAGTAAAGATTAGCTAACTCAAGCTCGAGCTTCGTTTAGAAGCAAAATGAAGAACCGCTCCCAAAGAGCGGTTCTTTTATTTTATGCTTCACTCCTATTTCACACTTCAACCTATAATCAGAATCGATTCACCAACACGCTCATAGCGTTTCTCGCCTACTCGTAGTTTGGCTTTTAATAAATCTCGTGCCTATCGGATTAAAATATTAAGCAAATAAATCAACCTGCAAATTCAAAACTGAATACCTTCATGGCTATGAAGAAATTTGATGTTTTCGTAATTGGCTGTGGCGGTGCAGGCCGTAAGGTCGCCGTAACCTGTGCCAAGGGTGGTTTAAAGGTGGCCATAGCGGATAATCGTGAATATGGAGGCACCTGTGGCAACCGAGGCTGTATTCCCAAAAAAATACTTTTAGCGCCGCTCGAAACTTATGAATTGGCCACTAATTTAATGGACAAAGGTATTGCCTCCAAACCAGCCCTGGATTGGAAAGCGCTGCAAAGGTTTAAACGGCAATTTACCAACCCGATTCCTATGGCCACTGAAATAGAATTGCAGGAATTGGGAATTCAATTGTACCACCAATCACCTATTTTCTTGGATGAACAGACCTTGTCCGTTGAGGGAAAATCCATTAAAGCTGATAAAATTGTTATAGCTACAGGACAAATAGCTAGAAAACTTGAATTCAAGGGAGCTGAATTCCTTAAGAATAGTGACGATTTTCTACGGTTGCAGAAACTGCCAAAAAATATGGTCTTTATTGGCGGAGGTTATATTGCAATGGAATTTGCCCATATGGCCGCAAGGGCAGGAAGTAAAATAACCATCATTGAGCATGGAGGAAACATACTTCAAGCATTTGACAAGGACATGGTATCCCAGCTAAAGAAAGTTTCCGAAGATCTGGGTATAGAATTTATATTTAATGCAGAGATATCGCAACTAGAGAAACTGAATAAAAACTTTCGTATCCAATATAAAAAGGACGGAGAAGAAAAATCGCTGAAAGCACGTTCAGTATTCAATACTGCAGGAAGGGTGCCCGCAATCAATTCCTTGAATTTGGAAAAGGGCAATGTGTCTTATTCCAATAAAGGCATTCAAGTAAATGAATTCTTGCAAAATACAGTCAATCCAAATGTATACGCTTGTGGTGACGTATCCGCACATGGCCTGCCCCTGACGCCATTATCGGGAATAGAAGGTGCTATTGTGTCGGAAAATATTCTTCATGGCAATAAAAGAAAAATAGAAAGCCCCATAATACCGTCAGCCGTTTTTACCTTGCCAAATTTGGCAACTGTGGGTTTGTCGGAAGACGAAGCCAAAAGAAAATATAAGACGGTAACGATCAATTATAAATCTGTTCCGGACTGGTATAACGCCAAAAGAATAAATACACCATCCTATGCTTATAAAATTATCATAAACGAGCGGACAAAACAAATTGTTGGTGCCCATCTCTTGTCACCCCACGCAGCTGAAACGATCAATATGTTCGCAATGGCGATAAACTTACAAGTGACCACCGAAGCCTTGAAAGATATGATTTTCACCTTTCCTTCTTGGGCGAACGATATAAAAAGCATGCTATAGATTATGACCAAGGAGAAAAATAGCGATAAATTCAAGTTACAACATCTACCTACTTTGGTAGTTGACACCTTTAAAGCTTGGAATGCTGATGACCCATTTCGGCTGAGTGCGGTTGTTGCCTATTATGCAATCCTTTCCCTACCTGGCCTTTTGGTCATCATCATTAATCTGGTGGGATCCATTTGGGGTATTGACATTGTTCAAGGTGAACTCACAGCTGAGATATCCAAGGCCTTGGGCCAAGATGCGGCAGAATCTATTCAAACAATGATGATTGAGACACAGAGTGGCAACAGAAGCAGGGTGGCGAGTATTTTAGGCTTTGGCACCTTGATATTCGGAGCAACAGGTGTATTTTACCACTTACAGCTTTCCCTTAATCAAATTTGGCAAATTAAACCAGACCCCAACTCAAACCTCGTAAAAATGCTTATTGATAGAGCCCGGAGTTTTGCCTTCATATTGGTAATCGGATTTCTATTATTGATTAGTTTTTTGGTGACTGCCGGGATTTCGGCACTCAACGATTACATTCGTAGTGTTCTGCCAGATTTTATCCTTTATCTTGCCTATATTCTAGATTTTACGGTTTCCATAGGAATCGTCACCCTACTTTTCGCCCTCATTTTTAGATACTTGCCCGATACCAAAATTCGGTGGAAGACCGTTTGGATCGGGGCCCTGATTACCGCTATACTATTTGTTCTTGGAAAATTTTTATTAGGACTGTATTTTGGGGAAGCGGACCCTGGTTCTACCTATGGCGCAGCAGGTACCGTGGTTTTAATTCTATTATGGGTTTCCTATTCATGTTTGATATTGTTTTTTGGGGCCGAATTTACTTGGGTATATGCCAATCGTTATGGACTTGGAATAAAAGCCAAGCCTACAAACATTAAGAAAAAAATAATTAAACAAGAACAAACTAATAACCCCTAAAGCACTCTTCTAAGGCCGTTAAGGATTTGTCCTATTTTGAAAATATATTTTAGTTCAATTTGATTATGGAATGCTATAGTTAAAAAAGCTTTTTAAAAGGCTATATCTATCAGGGCACGTATTAAATAGAGGATTTCCTCTACAGTTGAAGACTGGATTTGAATTTGTATGCCTATAAAATCAATTGAGTTAATTTTCTATTCAATAGATGCATTCTTCTTTAAAACTTCGCCTTAATTTATGAAAGTAAACAAACTAGGGTCTAACAAGACTAAAAGTATGTACCAAAAATGGAAACAAACATTACTAACTGACAAGATCAGAAATTAAGTATAATGGTTTTTAGTCGGCAAACATCAATTAATTTATATAGCAATGAATCGTATAAGCATTTTTTTAGCAGATGATGATCAAGATGATCGCGAAATTTTTATGGACGCTTTGACAGAATTACCCATGGAAACATCGGTTAAACAGTTCGAGAATGGTGTGGATTTGATGGCGGAATTGCACTCTGACAATCCCTTGCCCAAAATTATATTTTTAGATCTTTACATGCCCCTTATGGACGGATTCGAATGCCTTTCCGATATCCGTAACATCCCTGATTTCTCAGAAATTACTATAATTATCTATTCCACCTCTTATCATCCAAATGAGGTAGACCAATTGAAAGAAGGAGGAGCAAATCAATATATAAAAAAACCCAACTCCTATAATCAATTAAAAACGATATTATATAAATCTATAGGTCCTTTTCAAAATGTATCTACCAAATCTAACGACGCCTTAAATTTCTCGGTGATTATATAATTTAATAGTTAAAAATGAATATCGTAGTTACTTTCTTATAGCACAATCGATTTTGGGTCAAAGAAAATGAAACTAGCCTGAGGTGATTTATCCTTAAATCATAAAACTCTGTAGAACACCCCTCTACTACGCATCACTTATACTTTATAAGCTTCTACCGGAAGATATATATTGAATGTTGCACCCATACCTAATTCACCCTTGGCCGTAATAATACCACGGTGATTTTCTACAATTCGTTTTATTATAGCCAGTCCAATTCCAGTTCCGGGATATTCTGACCTACCATGAAGACGTTGAAATAATTCAAATATCTTTTCACTGTATTGTTGATCAAAACCTATTCCGTTGTCCGAGTAAGTAATATGGCAATATGTATTGTCGTCTTTAAAATTTTCCCCTTCTAATGCTTTTCCATTAACATACTCATTTTTTATTGTTATGGCTACAGGTTTACCTGGTTTTGAAAACTTTAAAGAATTACTTATTAGATTATAAAAGAGTTGTTTAAATTGAAATGGGATGATATTGACCTCGCAGGTTTTGTCCGCATTGATTATTGCGTTTTTTTGCAGGAGCTCTTCACCAAGTTCATGTTTTACTTGCTCAATTATAATATTCAAATCGGTTTTCTCAAAATCACCCTCCAAATGGTGCGTACGGGAATAGGCCAACAAATCGTCAATCAACAACTGCATCCGTTCGGCAGAAAGTTGCATACGTTTAAATAGATATTTTCCATTTTCGGAAAGAGTATCTTTATCTTTTTCGATTATGCGGGAAGCAAAGGTTTGAATTTTCCTTAAAGGCTCTTGCAAATCATGGCTTGAAATGTAGGCAAATGATTGCAGCTCCTTGTTCATTTTCTGAAGCTCAATATTTTTTTGCTCAAGTTCCATCTTTTTTTCTCTTAGCACATCGTCCGATGCTTTTTTTGCCGTTAAATCATGTGTTACCTTTGAATATCCTATTACTTCGTTTTTTTCATTATGCACTGCTGTAATTACCACATTTGCCCAAAATAAGGTGTTGTCTTTCTTTACTCGCCAACCCTCTTGCACAGCTTTATTGTTTCTGGCGGCCAAACCTAATAACCTTTGGGGAAGTCCACTTTTCCTATCATCTTCGGTATAAAAATTGGAAAAACTTCTACCTATTATTTCTTCGGCTTTATATCCTTTTATTTTTTCTGCTCCCGTATTCCAGTTCTCCACTATACCTTCTTTATTCAAATAAAGTATAGCGTAGTCCTGCACCTCCTCTACCATTAAATGGTAGCGCTGTTCGCTCTTTTTTAGCGAATTGTTCAATTCAACTAGCTCAACAGTACGTTCCTTAACCTGTTTTTCCAATTCGTTTCGGAAAATTTTTTGTTCTTGTATATTGGTACTACTGCCTACCCACATTTGTATATTCCCACTATCATTCCGTTGTGGTTTTGCTCTACTCAACTGCCAACGATATTCGCCATCATGTCTTCGGAAACGGTGCTCCAATAAAAAATCCTTTCCTATTGCTATGGAATCCTCCCAGGTTTTAAAATTCTTTTCCCTGTCGTCCGGATGTACCATCTGTAACCATCCTTGATTTAGTAATTGATCCTGCGACAATCCGGAAAATTCAAAAACCGATTCGTTAAAATAATTCAAATTACCCTGTGGGTCTGCGGTCCAAACAAACTGAGGGAGTGAGTCGGCCAGGAGTCTGAATTTCTTTTCACTTTCCTCTATTTTTTTCCGCGCAATTACCTGATCAGTAACTTCAATGCCCAAAGTCATTATTCCATCAATTTCACCCTTGGCATTTAAAAGCGGCTCGTAACTAAAATTGATATAAGCCGTTTCCAATTTTCCGTTCCTCTTTAATTGCAACGGAAATTCTGAAGTAGAAAAAGTTTTACCAGTGCTATATACATTGTCTAACAACCCCTTAATCCCTTGTGATTTTAGTTCAGGCATTGCATCCAAAATTGGTTTGTTCAAAACTTCGTCTTCTTTTCTCCCCCACATATCAAGTGCCAATGAATTGGCCATTTCAGTAACATACTCCTTTCCCTGAAAAATAGCTATGGAGACAGGTGCTTGTGCAATTATTGACCGAAGCCTTCGTTCACTTTCTTGTAGTTCTTTTTTTGTCAATACCGTTTCCGTAGTCTCTGTACATGTAACAATTACACCATTTACATTGCCATCATCATCATAAGCGGCACTGTAACAGAATGTCCAATAAATGTCCTCCATTCTGCCGTTTCGGTAAAATGGCACCAAGTGATCACTATATGAAACAGGTTTAGCCGTAGTGACTACTTGATTTATCAAAGGGCAGATAAACTCCCATATCTCTGGCCAAACTTCTTTACCCTTTTTACCAATAGCTGGATGTTTTCCATCTATTCCTAGACTTGGCCTATACGCATCATTATAAAAGCAAATAAGCTCCTCCCCCCAAAAGAAAAACATGGGATGGGCCGAATGCAAGATTATAGCAAGAGTTGTGCGCAAACTTACGGGCCAATTTTTAATATTACCAAGGGATGAATTATCCCAATCCCATGCCCTTATGAGCTCGCTCATTTGGCCTCCGCCTTCAAGGAACAAAAGGTCATTAGTTTTATGAGTAGTCTTCAATTTTGTTCCATTTAAGGTTGTATTACAAATTTTTCCCTGGCTGGTTGTTGTACATTCTTTTCTTTTATGAATGAAATAGCCTTGTTTATAACAAATTTCAAATCAGTAAAATCTGCAGGTTTCCTAATATAATACTGCGCACCTTTACCATAAAGTACATCCATTACCTCAAGATTAGAAGAGGTGGAATAAATTATTACTGGCAATCCCCTAAATATTTCACTTTCCTTTATTTCAGATAAGCACTCCGTACCGGATTTACAACGCATATTCAAATCCAAAAAAAGAACTTGGGGAAGGTTGGACAAATTATCTTTAAGAAAATCCATTAATTCAACCCCATTGCTTACCGTAATCAAAGATGCCGTTATTGTAAGCTCCTCCATGGCATCTTTAAAAAACATGCAATCGTCCTCATCATCATCGGCGAGAAGTATATGAAAATCGTTGTTTGTCATTTCTTAACCTTTGAGGTCCTAAAATTATAATTTATCCATTTTATGTGACATAAAAATAAACAAAAAGACTTGCTTATAAAATTAGTGGTCAGATTAGGTGAAATGGTTATATTCATTAGATTTAAATTACCTGCCAATGAGAGACCTTGCCTAGATTTACAATTCTTTTTGGCATAACTTCCTTGCACGAAAACAGAAAGGTTTTTTACCTTTATAAGCAAATGCTTTGGTTAACACCAAATCATTTAGATATCATTGCCAAGCACAACTATATGTAAAAGTATTTTATGACCAATTCCAAAACCTTAACCCCCAAAAGCTATCTTTTTTCGCTTTCTATCATCCATGCCGGATTAACTTTTGGTATTTTATTATTTACAATCGTCATTTTTGTCATGAGCGATGGCCTTATACTTGGATTTAAAGCTGGGGAAAATGTGTTTATCTACCTAGTACCCATTGTTGCTATTATAGCTTACTTTGGAAGCAATTACTTATTCAATAAACAATTGGCCAGCATACTAAAAAGCAATTCATTAATGGAAAGATTAATGCTGTACCAAAAAGCCTCCGTTATACGTTTTGCTATCTTGGAAGGTGCTGCATTTTTAAGTACTATTGCTTTCATGCTGCACAAAAACATCTTTTATCTGGTGATTTCCGTACTTTTAATTCTTTATCTTTTTAAGCTTAGGCCTACAAAGAAAAAGGTAATGGACCATTTAAGTCTCAGTCTGGAAGAACAGCAGTATTTCCAAATAGAGAACGGGGGGCCTGAATAGAATAATATTGCCCATAAAATACAACCAGACATACTTAATCCCTATTCAATGCACATCAAAAAAAAAACGCTTCAAGATATAGATACCATCATTATCGGTTCAGGTGCAGGTGGATTGTCGGCAGCCATTTGCCTATCCAAAGCAGGACAGCGGGTTTTGGTATTGGAGCAACATGATGTTCCTGGTGGCTGGTGCCATAGCTTTTACCTAAACGGTCACCGTTTTTCTCCAGGAGTACATTATATTGGCTTACTAGGGGAAGGCGAATCAACCAGGACCTTATATGAAGGTTTGGGGGTAGCTAACGATTTGGTTTTTTTTAGAATGAATCCAGAAGGTTATGAGCGTTGTTTTATTGGAGAGGAAAGAATTGATCTGCCCGGAAATTTCGACGATTTAAACGCTTCTCTAGGACAAAGGTTTCCTAAGGAAAAAAAACGTTTAAATCACTATTTAAAGTTGGTCAGAAATGTTTCTCGTCAAATTCAGCTGATTCCGAAGATGAGCGGTTTTTGGGACAATATTACCATCCCCTTTAGAACAAAGCATATGGGAAAATTTGCATTGTTCAGCCTAAAGCGAGTCATCAACTGGCATATAAAAGACCCACTCCTGCAGAAAGTGCTAAATATTCAATGGGGCGACCACGGTTTAGCCCCTGCAAGGGCCAGTTTCCCCTTGCACTGTGCTGTTATGGATCATTATTTTAGCGGGGGGTACTATCCCATGGGCGGCGGAGCTGCCATTGTAAAGTCGATGACAAAGACCGTACAGAGGAATGGTGGAACAATACGTACCGGCACAGCAGTTAAGAGTATTCTTTTGGAGGGGAAAAAGAGAAAGAAAGCCATTGGAGTAGAACTGGAGAATGGTGAGAAAATCTACGCTTCCAGAATCATTTCCAATGCCGATCCAGGGGTTACCTATTTAAAATTAGTGAAAGAACAAAATCTAAGTGCTAAACTTCTTAAAAAACTGAATAAAACAAAGTATTCCTGTAGTTCCCTAATGCTTTTCCTAACGGTTGACATAGATGTTCGAAAATTAGGAATGGACTCAGGAAATATATGGATGATGGATAACAAGGACATGGATAAGATATATGAGGAGATGACAGATGTGGATATTACCAGTGGCGAAGTGTTTCCTGGCATATTCATAAGCTGTACCACGCTAAAGGACCCCACAAGCTATGACGGTAAACATCATTCCCTAGAAGTTATTACTTACATTAATCCCGAATCTTTCGCCCAATTTAACAAGGAAAATGAAAAGCGATCAAAGGAATACATGAAATTCAAAGAAATATTGACCCATAAAATGATCAATACATTGGAACTGGCCCTACCAGGAATAAGTAAAAATATTGTTCATAAAGAATTGGGGACACCCATAACAAACAAATATTATATAAATTCCACCAATGGAAGTGTATATGGTACAGAAAAGACTTTTAGGCAGATAGGCCCCTTTGCGTTTAGGGCAAAGAGCGAAATAGAAAACCTATACATGTGCGGGGCCAGCATTCAATCACATGGAGTGGCAGGTGCTAGTTATTCCGGGGTTCAGACAGCGGCTACCATTTTAAATTGCAGTCAACAGGATTTAATAAAACCAGATGAATTACAGAATATCAGAATCTATGAGGCTGAAGACGATTCCGCCTATCCAACAGATATTCAACAAAAAATAAAATTGAGAAAAGCGCGATTGATTACAAATGAAAAAAAATCAATAAAAATTCAAGACTAGTCCAAGTATTAATATTTTTTTTAACCACTTTTACCAATATGAAAACCATGAAAATATCCATTGCCCTCTTTGTACTGACCATTTTTACCATGAACAATAGTTTTTCTCAGGATTGGCCAAATCTAGAACGCTTTGCAGAAGATAACACTAAGGTAGGGATGCCAACTGCAAACGAAAATCGTGTTGTATTTATGGGCAATTCCATTACCATAGGTTGGATAAACACCAGACCGGAATTCTTTAAGGACAAGCCCTATATTAACAGGGGCATAGGGGGGCAGACGACACCTCAAATGCTATTGCGATTTAGACCGGATGTAATCGACTTAAAACCAAAAGTAGTGGTTATTTTGGCTGGCACCAATGATATTGCCGGCAACACTGGACCCGCTACCTTGAAAATGATAGTGGACAATATGAAATCTATGGCGGAACTGGCAACGGCCAATGGCATTAAAGTTATTATCTCCTCAGTACTCCCCGCTTATGATTATCCCTGGAGACCAGGACTAAAACCTAATGAAAAAATACCAGCATTAAACAGCCTATTAAAAGAATATTCAGAAGCTAACGGCCATATTTATTTAGATTATTTTACGGCTATGGCCGATGACCGCAACGGGCTTCCTAAAAAATATGCCAAAGACGAAGTACATCCAACCGCGGCAGGATATGCGGTCATGGAACCCATGGTCGAAGCTGCCATAAACCAAGCCTTACATCAAAATTAAATTCTGTCTTAAACATTAAAAATTATGTGCAAACTACTTCCACTGCTGCTGGCCCTAACGACCATAATAGGTAATGCACAAAGCATTTTTGAAGTGAAAGGCCTTTGTATAGCTGCTCCAAATACCGATGGGGTAGCGGATTTTGTTAAGTTTATAGATGAGGAATTAGGGCCCAATGGCATCAACACCTTAGTACTTAGGGTGGATTTTAATTACGCCTATGAATCTAGGCCTGAATTAAGGGGCGATAATCCCTTATCAAAAGCACAAATAAAGCAATTGGTAACGGTTGCCCAAAAACACTACATAAATTTAATCCCCCAGGTAAATTTGTTGGGCCATCAGAGTTGGGCAGATAAAACCAATAAACTTCTGGAAGTTTACCCGCAATTTGACGAAACACCCCATGTTGTAATTCCAAAAAAATACGAATGGCCAAATGCCGATGGCCTATACTGCAAAAGTTATTGTCCATTGCATCCTGAGGTACATGATGTGGTATTCGACCTAGTAGATGAAATTGTGGGTGTTTTTGAAGCCAACGCCTTTCACGCAGGAATGGATGAGGTATTCTACATAGCCGATGATAAATGTCCTCGTTGCCAAGGTAAAGACCCCGCTACCTTGTTCGCCAATGAGGTTAATAAAATTAGTAGGCATTTAGCGCAAACAAACAAACGGCTTTGGATTTGGGGAGATCGATTAATAGATGCAACAACCTCTGGTATTGGGATGTGGGAAGCCAGTATGAACAATACCGCCAGGGCAGTAGATCTTATTGATAAATCTGTGGTAGTATGTGACTGGCATTACGAAAGGGCCTTACCAACACCTGCCATGTTTGCTTTAAAGGGACTGGATGTTATTGCTTGCCCTTGGAGGAAACCCGAAGTTGCCGTGGAACAGGTTAAAATGATGTATAATTTTAAAAAAAATGCTACTCCCGAAATAAAGGAACACCTTTTGGGCACTATGCATACGGTTTGGTCATCAGCCAGTGAATTTATTAAAAGCTACCATTCCCAAAAAGCTAAAGAAATAAATCCCGGTAACCAAGAAGCCTGCCTTAGGGCCATGTTGGCCACCATAAAAGAGTTGGAGAACACCAGTCAAAATTCAAATTAGCTTTTACAGCTACATATCATTTAAAATAAGCCTCAAATTTTCAATACTTCATTCAATCGCTGCTCGCTGGATGCATCAATGGAGAAATAAAATTCTAATTTAGGCGCATGAAAGAAAGAAGTGTCAGTATTCTTATCCCTTTTAAGGACACCGAAATATTTTTACCGGACTGTATTCAGTCTATCATCGACCAAACTTATGACGACTGGGAAATTCTAGCGGTAAATGATTCATCTTCGGACGATAGCCTTAATACTATGCTTTCTTTTGCTAAAAAAGATTCCAGAATTAAAGTACTGCAAAATGAAGGAAAAGGTATTATAGAAGCGTTAAGAACGGCTTATTCCCGCTCTAAGGGCTCCTTTATAACCAGGATGGATTCCGATGACTTAATGACTGAAAATAAACTGGCAACCATGGTTAAGGCACTGGAAAACCATGGGTTAGGACATGTGGCCCTTGGAAAAGTGAAATACTTTTCCAATGAAGGACTTGGCGGTGGCTATCTTAACTATGAAAAATGGTTAAATGGCTTAACTGAACAAGGAACAAATTATTCGGAAATCTATAAAGAATGCGTAATACCCTCTCCATGTTGGATGGTATATAAAAGCGATTTGGAAAGGGCTGGAGCTTTTTTATCCGATCGTTATCCGGAGGATTATGACCTTGCTTTTCGCTTTTATGAACAAGGTCTAAAATGTATTCCGTGTAATGAAGTACTGCACCACTGGCGCGATTATAGTTATAGAACATCCAGAACCAGTGAACACTACGCTCAAAATTATTTCTTGGATATTAAACGCTCCTATTTTCTAAAACTCGACTATGATGATCAAAGACCGCTCGTACTTTGGGGAGCAGGAAACAAGGGGAAAAAATTAGCCAAAAACCTTATTGAACACAACATAGATTTTACCTGGGTATGTAATAACTCCAATAAAATTGGTTTGGACATCTATGAAAAAAAAATGGCTCACTATTTAGAAGTAAACAAACTGCAACACCCTCAAATCATAATTACTGTGGCCAATAAGGAGGCTCAAGAATTTATAAGTGAGTATTTATTGGCAAAAGGAAAGAAACCGGTCCAAGATTATTTCTTTTTTTGTTGACATAAATATTAACGCCTTGCCATAAAACATCAAGACTTTCGCCAAGAGCTTAATTAGCCTTTAGATCGTCAATAAAATTAAGACCGCCTCGAATTTCTTTTCTTATATTTGAAAAATTAAATTTAGGAATGCTGTTTAAACATCCGGAACTCCTTTGGGCCCTTTTTCTTCTACTTATTCCTATTTTTATTCACCTTTTTCAACTTCGTAGATTTAAGAAGACGCCGTTCACCAATGTGAAGATCTTGAAAAAGGTAGTTGCGGAATCCAGGAAGAGCAATACCCTGAAAAAATGGCTCCTATTATGTACCCGCCTTTTAATCCTAAGTTTGTTAATCGTTGCCTTTACCCAACCATTTATTCCAGGAAAATCAGCCATGAAGAGGCAGCAAATAGTGGTTTATCTTGATAATTCCCTGAGTATGCAGGCAAATACCGGAACCGGCACTTTATTGGAAAACACAATTCAGGAGATATTAAAATCGGTTCCTGAAGAAAATACTTTTAGCCTTTTTACCAATGACAAAGTTTTCAAGGATGTACGCATAAAAGATATAAAAAACGATTTGCTAACCCTCCCCTATTCCAACAATCAACTACAGTTGGATGAAATCTATTTAAAAGCTAAAACATTGTTCACGGACGATGAAACCGCACTAAATGACCTAGTCCTGATTTCAGATTTTCAGAAAAATATTTATTCACCTGCCCAAGATTCATTGCCCAACATAAAAAAACATTTTGTACAAACCTTGGCTGATCCTCTTGTAAACGTTTCAATTGACACCGTATTTATAAGCACTGTTTCTTCGGAAAATGTAGAACTAAAAAGTATCCTGTCCATTAATAAAAAAATAGATAACGTTCCAGTTTCGCTATATAATGGAGAAAGATTGATTGCGAAAACATCTGCTACATTCGGTGAGAATAAAAAAGGTGAGGTCATATTTACTATCCCTGCCAAAGAGGTCATTAACGGGAAAATCCTTATCTCAGACACAGGGCTTAATTATGATAATCAACTTTACTTTAACATAAATACGCAGGAGAAAATCAAGGTATTATCCATTGGTAATGACAATAGTAATTACTTGAGTCGTATTTTCAATGGCGAGGGTTTCCGATATTCCAATTTTAGTTTAAATTCTTTGAATTACAGTCTATTGGACTCGCAAAACCTCATTATAATCAATGAACTAGATACTCTGCCCCTGGCCTTGCAAAATGCTTTAACAGCCTTCAAGAAGGCCGGCGGAAGTTTGGTTGTTATTCCAAGTAGAGAAGTAGATATCCCTAATTACAATACATTTCTAAATAGTTTGTCCAATACCTCGTTGATTTCTACCGTTGTGGAAGAACGAAAAATTAGTGGGATAGCCTTTTCCAATCCTTTATTTTCAAATGTGTTCGAGAATGAGGTTACTAATTTCCAGTACCCCTCCATAAAGGCCTTCTATACTATTAAATCGAACATGCCTAAGATCCTCTCCTATCAGAGTGGCGATCCATTTTTAGTAGGCGGAGACGGGATATATATATTTACGGCCTCTATCTCCCAGGACAATTCCAACTTCATCAATTCTCCTTTAATAGTCCCCACATTTTACAATATGGGAATGGGTAGCCTTCAATTTCCCAGAATTTATGAAATAATAGGTAATAAAACCATGGTTGATATAGCTGTTAATCTTACAAAAGATCGGATTTTAAAAGTGTCCAATGAAAATGATGAATTTATCCCTTTCCAACAATCCTTCACCAATAAAACAACCATAACTTTTGATAATTACCCTGTAACAGCAGGGATATTTCAAATTAAAGACCAAGATAAGACCATTAGAAACATGAGTTTTAATTTTTCCAGAGCGGAAAGTCAGTTAAATTATCTGGATCTAAATCAAGGCAACGGTTATAGTTTAAATAACAATGTCGCAACTTTATTCGAAAATATAGAAAAAGACAACAGCATAATCGAGCTTTGGAAATGGTTTGTTATTTTAGCATTGGCTTTTATATTTGCTGAAGTTCTTATACAAAAATTTTTAAAATGAACATACTCTTAAAATCTGCCAAAATAGTAGATCCAGGCAACAAGGATCTTCACTTAAAAAAGCGGGATATTTTTATTAAGAACGGAGTGATTGAAAATATTGCAGTGAATTTGGATGTTCAAGGCAAAACGAAAGTCCTCAGTTTCAAAAATTTACATGTATCCATTGGATGGTTTGATTCCAGTGTAAGTTTTGGGGAACCTGGCTATGAAGAAAGGGAAACCATTGAAAATGGCCTTTTAACAGCAGCCAAGAGTGGCTTTACCGATATTGTCTTAAACCCCAATACCAACCCCCTCCCGGATAGTAGCTCCGATATTGTTTTTTTAAAGAATGCATCTAAACATAGCGCTACAACTTTACACGCATTGGGAACATTGACGGTAAAGTCTGAAGGTGAATGTTTGGCGGAACTTTTTGATATGCAGAGTGCCGGTGCCGTTGGGTTTTATGATTACAAATTACCCTTAAAAAATTCAAACCTATTAAAAGTTGCACTGCAATATGCCCATAATTTTGATGGACTTGTACATTCTTTCCCTATGGATTTGCAGATTGCCGGAAAAGGTATTGTAAATGAGGGGGAGGTTTCTACAAAGTTAGGGCTAAAGGGGATACCCAATCTGGCCGAAGAACTCAATATTGTGAGAGATCTTTTTATACTGGAATACACAGGAGAAAAAATGCATATCCCAACTATTTCTACCGCCAATGCGGTAAAACTAGTTGCTGAGGCCAAGAAAAAGGGATTGGATATTACTTGCAGTGTGGCTATACACAACTTATGTTTTACCGATGAGACTTTGGTGGAATTTGATTCCCATTTTAAATTGATGCCACCACTTAGAACCAAATCGGACTCCAAGGCTTTGATCAAAGGCTTAAAGGACGGTACTATAGATTTTGTTACTACGGACCATAGACCCATGGATATTGAACACAAAAGAGTGGAATTTGACAACGCCTCCGATGGTACCATTGGCTTGGAAAGCGCTTTTGGAATGTTAAGTCAAATTTTTGACCTAGAAACCACCATTGCCTTATTGACCAAAGGAAGGGAAAGGTATAAAATTAAGACACCAAGCCTGAAAGTTGGTGAAGTTGCTAGTCTTACTTTATTCGATCCGGACCCAGAATATACTTTTGAAGAGCAAGATATAATTTCCAATTCCAAAAATAGCTGCTTTTTGGGAAGCAAACTTAAAGGAAAGGTGTACGGTATTATTTCCAACAACAAAATAATTAACTAAATTTAGGGTAATAAAATATATAAGATGGACCAGAAAACTATAAGTGAAGGAAAAACGATGGCAATAATCAGTTACATAACCGTAATTGGTCTACTGATTGCTTTTATCGTGAACAATGATAAAAAAAATGAATTTGTGAAATTCCATATTGGCCAATCCTTAAGGGTCTGGATATTGGCAATTGCCCTGTCTATTGTCCTTGGAATTATTGCAACTTTAATGGGAATGGGTTTCCTGAGAATTTTGCAATGGGCGCCATGGATTTTGGCCATAATGGGCGCAATAAATGCCAATAATGGTAAAGCGGAAAAATTGCCCATCATAGGCACTATTGGAGAATAAAAATTATTATAAAAACATTTAAAGAGGTCTAATTAGGCCTCTTTTTTTGTACACATATTAAACTTGATCTAACTTTGCCGCTATGGATAATGTTATTAAGGAAGGAAAGACTACTGCAATTGTGGCCTATTTAACTATGGTTGGGGCTCTTATTGCCATTTCTATGAATTCCGATACTAAGAACGAATTTGCCCGATTTCATATAAGACAGGCATTTGGTCTACATCTTGCTTTTCTAGGCTTTGCTATTTTTTTAAGCAACTGGTACAACGAGTATGCCTGGTATGGCCTTTATGTCTTTTATGTGGTATTGTGGTTTTATGGCTTTCTTGCTGCCCTAAACAATAAAAAACAAGAAGTGCCTGTATTAGGCCCCTATTTTCAAAAATGGTTTACTTTTATATCTTAAAATGACTACAGCCCCCTTATCACTGGAACACCTTATTAGACCATCCACCGTTACCTCCGGGAAACCGCCCGTACTATTTATGTTCCATGGCTATGGAAGCAACGAGGAAGATCTATTTTCCTTTGCCCCTGAACTGCCAAAGGAACTTTGTGTAATATCGGCAAGAGCGCCTTATCCCATGCAACCATACGGCAATGCATGGTATGCCATTAATTTTGAGGCTGACAAGGGCAAGTGGAACGACGAGGAACAAGCCGTTTTGTCTAGGGAAAAAATAAAGGTGTTTATAGAGGAAGCCTGCAAAACCTATGGGCTGGATGAAAAAAATGTAACTATTTTAGGGTTTAGCCAAGGTACTATATTAAGTTATGCCCTTGCCCTCTCCTATCCGCTTATGATTAAAAATGTAATTGCTTTAAGTGGTTATGTCAATGAAAACATGCTAGTTGAAAATTATAAGGAAAACAACTATGAAAATTTAAAGATTTACGCGTCTCATGGCAGTGTAGATCAGGTAATCCCCGTTTCTTGGGCACAGAAAATACCTGGAATCCTTAAAGATTTAAAGATTGATCATATTTATGAAGAATTTCCTGTTGGCCATGGTGTGGCGCCACAAAATTTTCACTCCTTCAGTACTTGGCTGGAAGATAAAATTTAATTACTTCGGGTATACAAAAGATGGTCTATTAATGAAAAATCTACTCCTAGATCATCTTTCAGTTCATATTTGATCAACACTTCGCCCCAATATTTGCCATCCGAGAAATCGGCCAGGATCCATTTATGGTTTAGAATCTTAATCTTGTTTATTTTAAAATCATTTTCCATACCCTCATAAGGAACTAACGGGTTGTCTCCCTTACTCTCATTGGTTTCCAATAACTTATCCGAGATATAGCGACTAGGGTCCTTTAGTTTTAAGTGATCGTAATAGGCCAAGGCATCATCATTATTCTCCAAAGAAAAATATTGGTTGTCCAACACCTTTAAATGCAATTTCTGTATAGAATCCTCCAATTGAACAAGTTGGTCCGCTTGCGATTCTATTTTAGTGTTTTTTGCCGTCACCATATTGCTGGCACTCACAAATTGGTAGAGCGCTATTAAAGCTACAAATATGAATAGATACAGGTAAATTTTATGTTTCATGCCTTGATTTTTCGATTTATTGGTTATGATTCAAAAGTTAAACTGATTTCCGGGACTATAAAAGTGGTTTACACATCCAGCACTAGGTTATCATAGGCCAAATGCACATTTTGTGGAAGCTGCTTCTCAACTTCATCATGGAACCCCATTAAATGGCTAATATGGGTTATATATGCCCTAGTAGGCTTAATAATGGCAATAAACGCCAAGGCTTCCTCTAGGTTAAAATGTGAATGGTGTGGTTCTACCCTTAAGGCGTTGATCACTAATGTCTTTACTCCCTTTATTTTTTCCATTTCTTCCTTTTCCATACTTTTTACATCGGTTAAATACACGAAGTCCTGTATTCTAAACCCAAAAACCTGCAATCTATTGTGTTGTGCTTCTACAGGTATAGCCATTAGGTCACCTATCTTGAATGGCTTATTATTTCTAATGGTATTGATCTCTACGGCCGGTGCACCGGGGTATCGATTTTCATCAGCAAATATATAATGAAATCGCTCTTTAATTGATTCAACAACACGTTCATGGGCATAAATGGGAATATCTCCCTGTCTAAAAAAAAATGGTCTTATGTCATCTATTCCCGCCGTATGATCTGAATGTTCATGGGTAAACAATATTCCATCAATTTTTTCAACATTGTTGGTCAGCATTTGCTGTCTAAAATCGGGGCCGCAATCTATTACATAATTGTAGGAATCCCATGAGACCATTACGGATACCCGAAGCCTTTTATCCTTTTGATTTTTGCTTAAACACACAGGGTGTTTGCTCCCAATTACTGGGATTCCCTGTGATGTTCCTGTTCCTAAAAAAGTTATTTTCAATCCTATGTCTATTTAATCCAAATTTATAACTAATTTATTTAATTGATAGCTCAAACTTTTTAACTTTGCTACAAGTAAAAAAGACACTATGTCCTCTATTTTTAAGAAAGAAATTGCTTTTACCAACGTACCGTCAATAAAGGCGAAGACCTTAAGGATAAACCTAAATCCCGATATTTATGGTACCTTTTCTGAAATTGGTGCCGGACAAGAGACATCTGGGCATTTTTTTAAATCTGGAGGTGCTTCGGGAACCATTGCCAAGGCAATGAGCGCCTATGACAAAGATTTTAGCGATGCCATTTACGGTATCGAGGAGGACGGAAGATATGTAACCCAATCCAGGTTAAAGAAAATGCTGGCCCATGAAATGGAGAACATGGACAACAGAATCAGTCGTGAACAACACCCGGACAGATTATTCTTTTCTTACGCCAATACAGTTGCTACCATTGATTTTTCCAAGAGATATAAAGGGCACGGTTGGATAGGAATCCGTTATCAACTGGATCCCAAACAAAAGGAGTTAAATGAAATTATCCTTCATATCCGTTTTAAACAGAATGAGGCGAGACTGCAACAGGAAACTTTGGGAATTGTAGGCGTAAATCTTATTTATGGTGCATTTTATAAATACGACAAACCTAGAAAGTTATTAAAATATCTTTATGACCATATCGACAGGGATACTGTTGAATTAGATATGGTTAATTTTTCTGGACCCAATTTCGCCGATGTCGATAATAGATTAATGAGCCTGCAACTTGTTAAAAATGATATGACTGACGCTGTAATGTTTGGACCCGATGGTAATAATCTTTTACCGGCGACCTTACTTTACAAAAAGAATATTTTGGCCCTACGTGGAAGCTTTAGACCAGTGACCAATGTGAATATGGATATGTTTAAAAAATCCTATGAAATATTCATCAGGGAACCTAGTGTTGAGGAAGAAAATACCATTGTTATTTTTGAAATTACGCTCTCTAACCTGCGGGCTTCAGGTGAAATAGATGAACAGGATTTTATGGACCGTGCAGAACTTTTATGTTCTTTAGGCCATACCGTAATGATCTCGAAGTTCCAAGAGTACTTTAAACTAGTTGAATATTTTAGCAATTATACCAAGTCTAAGATTGGTCTTACCATGGGGGTAAACAATTTGGTCGATATTTTTGATGAAAAATATTACCGTCACTTAAGCGGCGGCATCCTAGAAGCTTTTGGCAAGTTATTCTTTAAAGACCTTAAAGTCTACCTATACCCCATGCGTAATGAGGAAACTGGTCAAATCATGACCAGTAATACCATTAAGGTACATCCCAGAATGAAAGAATTGTACAAATTCTTTAAATACAATGGAAAGGTGATGGATATAATTGATTACGATCCAGAAATTTTACATGTTTTCTCTAGGGATGTTCTCAAAAAAATAATTAATGGCGAAGATGGCTGGGAATCTGTGCTTCCAGAGGGTATTGCGGAAATAATAAAAAGGAAGAAACTCTTTATCCGTAAACCAATTGAGGAAGAACAGGAAAAAGTATAAACTAAAGTGCTTATATAAAAAAGGCTGCCTTAAACTTAAAGATTATGGCAGCCTTTTTCTATTTATTACTTTTTAAAGTAATTGAGCGGCATGATCCTTGGTTTTTACCTTTTCGATCACTTTTTCTACTACTCCATCGCCATCAATAACAAAAGTCATTCTATGAATCCCATCATATTTTCTCCCCATAAATTGCTTTGGGCCCCATACGCCAAAAATATTGAGAATGGTGTGGTCTTCATCTGCCAATAAGGGAAAAGGAAATTCATACTTATTCTTGAAATTAAGTTGCCTTTTTTGCGAATCTGCACTTACTCCGAGTAACTCATAACCCTCCGCTTTTAGCTGATCATAATTATCCCTTAGGTTGCAGGCTTCTGCTGTACATCCTGGAGTACTTGCTTTAGGATAAAAAAAGACAACTAATTTTTTTCCTTGGTAATCAGATAATTTTATGTCGTTACCATTTTCGTCCCTAGCTGTAAATGCGGGTACCTTATCCCCTACTTTTAAAGTATTCATAGTGAAAATTTAAGTAAATTTATATTCTAAAACACGGCCATTTTAGTGGGTGCTCCTTTATTTAAAAGTTATAAAATTACGTAATAAATGACGAAAGCGGAAAAAGTAAACTTTACTATTAAAACTCTACAAGAAATCTACCCGACCATCCCTGTTCCTTTAGACCACAAAGACCCATATACGCTGTTAATTGCTGTATTATTATCCGCTCAAAGTACGGATGTACGTGTAAATAAGATAACACCCTTATTATTTAAAAAGGCGGATAATCCCTATGACATGGTTAAAATGACCGCGGAGGAGATTAGGGAAATTATTAAACCTGTCGGCTTATCCCCTATGAAATCTAAAGGTATTTACGGGCTTTCGAAAATCCTTATTGAGAAATATAACGGACAAGTACCGCAAGAGATTGAGTTATTGGAGCAATTCCCGGCGGTTGGACACAAAACGGCGAGCGTGGTAGTTTCCCAAGCATTTGGCATTCCTGAATTTCCTGTAGATACCCATATACATAGGCTAATGTACCGCTGGGGATTTTCCAATGGAAAAAATGTGGTTCAAACAGAAAAGGATGCCAAAAGATTATTCCCCAAAGAATTATGGAATGATCTTCATTTACAGATTATATGGTACGGACGGGAATACTCCCCTGCAAGGGGATGGAATTTAGAAAAAGACATTATTACCAAAACAATTGGCAGGAAACCAGTGTTACATGCCTATTATAGAGCAAAAAATCCCAACTCGTAAGTTGGGATTTTTTGTTCTAGTTTAAATTATTTTCAAACTGAACATTATTATATTCAATTATTTGTAAAGAGTTGGAATAGCCCAATAGGAACTTGATAGTTTCAGGACTCGCTTTCGCAAGTTTACACTTGTTTCGATGTTCAGAGTAAATTTTTTCCATAGGATTATAGTATTGTTATGATAAGATAACGCCACTAAATTGGAAATATTGTACTCCTCGACCTATGACCTATTAATTCGTTAAAACGATATTATTCTTTTCAATGATTTTTCTTAGGTTAATTAGCGCATATCTCATTCTCCCTAAAGCGGTATTAATACTAACACCGGTATTTTCAGAAATTTCCTTGAAACTCATATCCCTGTAAATACGCATTAAAAGAACCTCTTTTTGATCATCAGGTAATTCTTCGATCAACAAATTCAAATCAGTATCGATCTGATCTTTGATCAACTGCTTTTCTACATTTAGTTTATCATCACCAATTACAGAAAAAATATTAAAATCATCATTTCCCTCGAACATTGGCATTCTTTTGTTCCTTCTAAAGTGATCGATCACCAAATTATGGGCAATTCTCATAACCCAAGGTAAAAATTTACCCTCTTCGCTATAATTTCCCTTTTTTAAGGTTTTGATTACTTTAATAAAGGTGTCCTGAAAAATGTCCTCTGAAACATCACGGTCCAAAACCTTAGAGTAAATAAAGCTACTAATACGTTGGTTGTGCCTGTTGATCAAAACCTCTAAAGCTTTTTCATTACCATTAATGTAATCCTTTACTAATACTGAGTCATCTATTTGCAGTTCCATACAAATTATTGTTTTATGGTTAAACTAGGGGGCCTCCCCTTTCGGTTCGGACTTTATTTTTTATTACTTCTTCTTTAAATGAAGACTTAAAATCTTCATTGTTGATTAGCAACAGGATAAAAGTATATAAATGCACATGTGAGAAAAAAACTATGTTGTAAAACCCCCATTAAATGATGTCAAATGCCGATTTTCTTATTTTACACATAATAATTGGCCAAAATTGAAGTTGGATGTGCTTAATGGGATTACTTAGAAGAGTAATAATTATTGTTGGATTATATAAAGGTTAAAATACCTATATAATAAGGAGTATAGAAATCCCTATGTTTATATAGAGGTATATTCCCAATCTATGGAAAATAGGCCATATAGAGATAACAGTAAAGAATAGGTCTCCAGGGATAAAGTATAAATAGAGTCTTTGGATGCCATTCCAACACCTTTACCTACTTATTCCTTTATACATATGGGAACCAACAAATATTGGTTAAATAAGGCTATTGGGAAAATTATTGAAAAAGTCTAGTTCAAACAATGTTCCTGCTTTTCATCATTACATTTAATGATGTGCAGTGATTTAGAGTAGTTCAGTAAAAAATCTATCTTCGACCTGCGTGTGGACATTAGTTTGCTTTTGTTCTTATTAGTAACGGTAATTTTCTTCATAATCTTATACGTCTAGTATCAAATAACGCAAGTGTTATGAAGAAATTAACTAAAAGCAGTTATAAAGCCTATTAATTCGTTAAAATTATATTATGCCTTTCTACTATCTTACGAAGGTTAATAAGTGCATATCGCATTCTGCCCAAGGCAGTATTAATACTCACTCCCGTATTTTCTGATATTTCCTTAAAGCTCATGTCCCTATATAAACGCATTTCCAGAACATCCATTTGATCTTTAGGCAATTCTTTGATCAGAATCTTAAGATCGAAATCTATTTGATCTTTAATAAGTTGTTTTTCTGCATTTAACTTATCGTCGCTAATTATGGAGAAAATATTAAAATCACTATTGCCTTCAAATCTGGGCATTCGTTTATTCTTCCTAAAATAGTCGATTATTAAATTATGTGAAATCCGCATTACCCAAGGTAAAAATTTTCCTTCCTCATTATAATTGCCCTTCTTTAAGGTCTTAATAACCTTAATAAAGGTGTCTTGAAAAATATCTTCGGTGGTCTCCCTGTCCTGGACTTTGGAATAAATAAAACTGCTTAGACGTTGGTTGTGACGGTTGATTAGTGTCTCAAGGGCTCTTTCGTCCCCATTCATGTAGTCTCTTACTAATACTGAATCCTCAATTAATAGTTCCATACAAATTACTTTTTTAAGGCTAAAATGCTATACCTGTTTTCTGTTACAAGTGCACTAGAGCAAATAAGATTTTAAAAAGTAATTTTGTTACGTATAGGCTATTTAGGGTTTATTCTGCATCAAATATAGAAAAAATTAAATCGATTCAAAGAACTTTCCTTCAATGAATAATATTTAACTGTAAGACAAAGCCTACTAGCTAATAAAAATCACATATCGTATCTTTGCCAACTTAAATACGAGCATGACCACTATTACAGATGTTAATCCAAAGCATAATATAATAATTAAGGGAGCAAAGCTCCATAATCTAAAGAATATAGATGTTGTAATACCACGCAATAAGCTAGTAGTCATTACTGGATTGTCCGGTTCCGGAAAATCCAGTTTAGCTTTCGATACCCTTTACGCTGAAGGGCAAAGAAGATATGTAGAAAGCTTATCCTCATACGCAAGACAGTTTTTAGGAAAATTGGATAAACCCAAGGTAGATTATATTAAAGGTATAGCTCCGGCCATTGCTATTGAACAAAAAGTAAATTCTACCAACCCCAGATCCACCGTTGGCACTTCAACAGAGATATATGACTATTTAAAATTAATGTTTGCTCGCATTGGCCGAACAGTTTCCCCGTTATCCGGTAAGGAGGTGAAAAAACATACCGTATCAGACGTCGTGGAACATATAAAGACTTTTGAGGAAGGTACAAAAATGCTTTTACTTGCCCCTATTAGCATTAGTGAAGATAGAGATCCTGATAAATCGCTCCAATTGCTTTCTAAGCAAGGGTTTGCTAGAATACTGCACAATGGGGTGGTAACAAGGATAGATGAGGATTTAAAAGAAGTAGGTAGGGAATTCCAGCTGGTGGTAGATCGAATTGTCTTTAAAAATGATGACGATTTCTTTAATAGATTGGGCAATGCTATTGATACTGCTTTTTTTGAAGGGAAAGGCGAATGCATAGTGCAGGAACTTGCAACAGGAATAAACACCCATTTTAGCAATAAGTTCGAGATGGACGGAATTCAATTCCTAGAACCTAATGTACATTTATTCAGTTTTAACAATCCATATGGTGCCTGCCCTAAATGTGAGGGCTATGGGGACGTTATTGGAATAGATGAAGACTTGGTGATACCCAATACTTCGCTTTCGGTTTATGAAAATGCCATTTTTCCATGGCGGGGAGAAAGTATGGGCAGATACAGGGATGAATTGGTAAATGTGGCGTACAAATTCGATTTTCCTATCCATAAACCATGGTTTCAACTATCCGAAGAACATAAACAACTGGTTTGGGAAGGGAACAGCTATTTTAACGGTATCCATAAATTCTTTGAGGGCCTGGAAGAAAAGAGTTACAAAATACAGAACAGGGTCATGCTTTCCCGTTATCGCGGTAAAACTAAATGTAGTACCTGCAAAGGAAAACGTTTACGAAAAGAGACCGACTATATTAAAGTCTCTGGAAAATCTATTTCCGATCTTGTAGAATTGCCCATAGAAGACCTTATCACCTTTTTCAAGGAAATTAAACTAACTTCCAATGAGCAGAAAATTGTTGACCGCCTACTTAAGGAAATAGAAAGTAGATTGGGATTTCTATTTAATGTAGGACTTAGTTATTTAACATTAAATAGAAAATCTAATTCTTTATCTGGTGGGGAAAGTCAACGGATTAATCTGGCTACCTCATTAGGGAGTAGTTTGGTAGGTTCCATGTATATTCTGGACGAACCTAGTATAGGACTACACCCAAAAGATACCGAAAACCTAATTACAGTTTTGAAATCGCTGCGTGATTTAGGGAATACAGTAATTGTAGTAGAACATGATGAGGATATAATGAAGGCTGCGGACGAGGTTATAGATATTGGTCCAGAAGCTGGCACACATGGTGGTGAGGTGGTTGCCCATGGCACCATGGATGAAATACTTAAATCCAATTCCCTTACAGCGGCATACCTAAATGGCAGTATGGAAATTGCCGTTCCCAAAACCAGAAGGCCTTTTAAAAATTACATTGAAATTAAGGGAGCACGTGAAAACAACCTAAAAAATATAGATGTCACCTTTCCCTTAAATATATTAACCGTAATCACCGGGGTATCGGGCAGTGGTAAAAGTACACTCGTAAAAAAACTACTTTATCCTATAATTCTAAAGGAACTGGGTGGCTATGGCGAAAAAGCAGGACAGTTTAGTTCCATGGAAGGGAAGTTTGAATCCCTTAAGCATGTAGAATACGTGGATCAGAACCCCATAGGACGATCCTCCAGATCAAACCCCGTAACCTATATAAAGGCCTATGACGATATCCGCAATCTTTTTGCCGGTCAAAAATTAAGCAAATTAAGAGGGTACCAGGCTAAACACTTTTCCTTTAATGTAGATGGGGGAAGGTGTGAAAAATGTAAGGGGGAGGGTGAGATTACTGTAGAAATGCAGTTTATGGCCGATGTACATTTGGAATGTGAAACCTGCCAAGGCAAAAGATTTAAAAAAGAAGTCTTGGAGGTAAAATTTGAAGATGCCAATATAGACAACGTCCTCAACATGACCATTGATGATGCAGTCGCCTTCTTTGAAAAAAACAATCAATCTAAAATAGTAACAAAACTAAAGCCACTCCAGGATGTAGGCCTAGGGTATGTAACTTTGGGACAATCCTCCTCTACCCTTTCTGGAGGAGAAGCCCAGCGTATAAAATTAGCTTCATTTTTAGTAAAAGGAAATACAAAGGACAAAGCCCTATTTATTTTTGACGAACCTACTACAGGTCTGCATTTTCACGATATAAAGAAATTACTCAAATCATTCGACGCGCTAATTGCCAAAGGGCATTCTATAATTGTAGTAGAACATAATATAGACTTGATCAAGTGTGCCGATTACATTATAGACCTAGGTCTGGAAGGCGGAAATAAAGGAGGCCAACTTTTGGTACAGGGTACGCCTGAAGTAGTTGCAAAAAACAAAACTTCCTTTACAGCCAAGTATTTAAAAGAAAAATTACCGCACTAATAACCGTAATCTTACTTGGCTTTTAGAAATGGTTTAATATTAATTATCATCTGTTTAGGCACTATTATTAAAATCGCTCTCCAAGTTGGCTATGAATTTTAAATCATAAGTACCTTGTAATGAGGTATTTATAGTTATTTGGTAATTTTTGGCATGTTGTTTGGTATATACTAACTGAATGTAAATAGTTGCATTCTAATTTAAAACCTTATATCATGAGAAATTTAATACTCCTTTTTACAGCGCTTATATTAGGTACTACAGGTACCATGGCCGCTTCATTGGAAGATAAGGTTGCCACAAGCAATACTTATAGAAATGATAACTCATTTATTTTTGTTGAAAATGGCATAACATTTTCAGTTTACCCAGATGGTGAGTTCGATTTTTATATTGACAATGGAGGTGGTGTGAATGCCAATGTAAATTTTCGAAATGCTAATATAACTTTTAATTCAGGTTATGATTATAACCCCTATGTACAGTATGACGATTACGGTGCAGTTATTCAGGTTGAGAATGTTCCTGTATATTATGACTACTACGGAAGGGTAAGTCAAATAGGGGAAGTAAATATCAACTATAACAGAGGAAGAGTATCCAGGGTTGGTGGTTTATATGTGTATTATAACCATAATGGTCATTTTAGCCATCAAAGTGGATATATAAATGTTTACAACAGGCATTACGTATATAGTCCTTTCCACAGCTATTTTGTAAGACCGGCCTTAGGTTTTGGCTTTGTATTTGGCAGCCCTTACAGAAGGTATTACGAACCTGTTAGATACTCATACTATAGGCCCTATCATAAAAACTACCGAAAAGCATATGCTAAGGTAGGTCACCATTATAAGTACGATAAAGGGCATCATAACAATAGAAGCTCAGTTTACCGAAATGATAAAAGAGTTGCCGTGAGGGACCATGGATATAGAAGTCAAAGCAACCTTAGGTCAAATAGGTCTGTAGCAAGTAGAGACAATGGTTATAGAAAGAACAACAATGTTTCAAGAAGTACAACGTCCAGAAACAACAATGATGGATATAGAAAGAACAATAATGTTTCAAGAAGTACAACGTCCAGAAGTAACAATGTTGTAGGTCGAAATAATAATGTTTCAAGATCCACTGCTCAACGCAGTAATAACAATGGAAATAATACAGTAAAGAGAAGCACCACGGTTAGGAGTAATTCTCCTAGCTCTAGAAATAACAAATCCGTTTCCAGAAGTTCTTCAATTCGCTCTAATGATAAGGGCAATGGTCAAAGAACAGTAAGTAGAACAACGACTACAAGAAGTAATAATGGAAATGGTAGTTCTATAACAAGAAGCAAAGCTGTTGTTTCCAGACCTTCCGGAAATACCAGAACAACGGTAAAAAAGGAGGTTAGTAGAAGCCCAAGAAATACTTCTGTTAGAAGCAGTTCTTCCAGTAGAAGTAATAGCGGTTCATCCGTAAGGAGTACGTCCGTAAAACGACCAAATGTACAGTCGAAAAGTACTGCGAAAAGGTCTGTGGCAAAGTCTTCTTCCAGTAGTGCAAGAAAAACGTCAACAACTTCCTCGAGAGGAAGAAGTTCTAGAAGTAATTAAAAATAGTTTTTAGGTTGGTTAGTTGTTTAGCCCCGTAGCGAATTCGTTCCTGCGGGGTTTTACTTTGTCTTATTTCTTCTTCCCCAACTTACCTAAATAAAATGAAATTGCTCCATAGACATCTTCCGATATTCTAAATTTATATAAAATAAGGACATAAAAGAGGATAATCAATATACTCTTAAGAGCAATATTAACAACAGGATGAAAAGGAAATGATATAAAGTAGAATATGGCAGATAAGATCAAGAGTAAAAATACAACCTTAAAAGTTTCCTTGGTAATGGGTTGAATACCAAATTTCATTTTTACAAAAACCAGTTTTATGGTATTGTAAATAAAAAAGGCCATAAAGCTAGCTATTGCTGCTCCATCCAAACCATATTTTGGAATAAGCCACAGGTTCAACAATATGGTTAAAATGGCTAATATAACCCCCATTAGAAGCAGTGACCTATAATAATCTGAATTATACATTATAGCATTGTTATTGCCCAATAAGGCATCATATACCTTGGCAATGCCGATGATGAAAACAATAACATATCCACCGCGATAAGAATTGGGCAATAAATTATAAAGATCATTTAGGTTTAAAACAATCAAAATAAATATGAGCCCAGATACTATAAATAAAGTCAGGGAACTCTTTTGATATAGTATTTTTAGTGCCTTTAAATCCTTTTTATGAAGTATCTCAGCGGTTAAAGGATAGGTTATATTATGCATGGATCTTGACGGAACAGCTATAACAGTTGCAATATAACCAGCTACACTGTAGTAGGCCACATTTTTAATTTCAATAAATTGATTGAGCATTACCTTATCTACCTCCAGTAAAACAATTGCTGCCGATCCGCCTAAAATAATAAGTGCGCTATAATTAATAATTTCACGAGTGTTGTCCGGAAGCTTAAAATCTAATTTTAAGTTCATTAATCTTAAGGCATATAGCTGCATTATCAGGGTCCTGAGAACATACATCCCCACCAATGTATTTAGAAAGGTTAATACAGAAATAAAGTTCCAATACACCATTAAAAGTAAAATGGTAACCACTATTCTACTGAAAACTTCTTTCATGAAATTCCCAAAAACGGACTTCATCTGAACTTTGGCCCAGGCATAAAATACCTCAAAATAAGCCATCGCCATCCCAATAATAAAAATATGCCAAACATACCCTTTAACTATAGGGTTCTCCTTGGATAAAAAATCGCCGATAGCCTCATTGGCAAAATAGGACACCATTGCAATAGGTATCACAAGAACAAGTGGCAATAATACCATTAAGGTCAAAAAACTATCTCTACTTTTAAGTTCTTGAAAACCGGAATAATATTTGATCATGGTATTTGGAATCCCAAATGCCAAAAGTGGCATCAAAACAGAAGATGCCGAAAGTATTACATTGACCAATCCAAAATATTCATCCGACAAAAATCGTGTATATAAAAAGAGTAGATTCAAAGCCCCTATGGCAAAACCACCATAGGTAATCAATGTATTGTTCAATGATTGTTTTAAGACTATTCCCATGCTAAGTACTTGGACAACTTCCTAGTTAATTCCCTTCTGTGGTAATGCTCTATTTTTGCAGAAGACAATACCAATTGTTCCTTCTTATAATCCTGAAACCACACCAACAAAGTGCTCTTCAATTCATTAGCCTGTTGGTAGTCATAAGTTTTACCGGTATTAGACTCTGAAATAAGGCTTCCTACCTCCCAATTGGTTGGGCCTACGCCCAATATAGGTCTTTTTGCAGCCATATATTCAAATACTTTTCCTGGGATAATTCCTTGGGTCTCTTCTGAGTCTATCTCTATCAATAATAATACTTGGGATTTTTTTTGATACTGCAACGCTTCTTCATGGGAAACATAACCTAGAAGTTGGGTATAAGGTTGAAGCCCAAAAAAATAGATGCTTTCCAAGACATCCGAACTTATAACCCCCGCCAATTGTAACTTAAAGTACTTTTTAAAGTCGGGAATTTCGTGAATCAATTCAGAAATAGCCTTCCAAAGGTTTTTGGGATTTCTACCACTTAGAAGAGACCCAATATGTGAAACCGTGAAATCTATGTCCAATATCCCTGGACCTTCATTTACGGTATCATACCCATTAGTTATTACCTCTATAGGTTTTTTGGTCAGATTTGAAAACTCCTGTTTTGTAGTTTCGCTGGTAACTATAATTTTATCGGCTTCATTTAATACCAATTGTTCTAAACGCTTGTGTTTTTTTTGGGAGGAAACCGTAAGTTTCAATTTATTATGATATCCAATAGAGGTCCAAGGATCTCTAAAATCAGAAATCCACCTCACTTTGCTTCGTTTTTTTAATTCAAGACCAATAAGATGAATGCTATGGGGTGGCCCTGTGGTTATAACAGTTCCAATACCTTCTTGTTCAATAATAGTCGCCAAAAAAGCAACAGATGGTTTTATCCAAAACTTTCTTGCATCGGGAATAAACAGATTGCCACGAATCCATAACAACAATTTTTCCATAACGGATTGGTTATGGGGATCTATTATACCAGAGCTAATCTTTTTTGTCTTATTCTTGGAAAATATTCGCGCAAATCCATAGGGTTCAAGAATAGGCTTCTTGTAAACTTTAATGCCCTCTGGCACTTCCTCCAAAAAAGTGTTATCTATAATAGGATAATTGGGGTTTTCTGGGGTATAAACTATGGGCTCTATATTAAAATCCCTTAGGTATTTCACAAATTTCAACCATCGCTGCACTCCAGGTCCACCTGCAGGCGGCCAATAATACGTAATGATGAGGACCCTCTGCATTAAGCCGTTGGTTTTTCTCTAGATTTCCAAAAGGCATGTCCAATTCCAAAACATAACACAAGTATCATCAGTATAGAACTGGCCATGGTAATATTTCCCCCAATTTTAATAAGGGTCGGCTCAAATTTAAATTCAATTTTGTGTTGGCCAGCAGGTATTTCCAAAGCCCTTAACACATAATTCACCTCAAAATGTTCCTTTAATATCCCATCGATATAGGCATTCCAACCATGCGGATAATACATTTCGGAAAATACAGCTATGCCCGGTTTGGCATTATTAGAACTATAAATCAAATGATTGGGTTTATAATCGGTAAGCTTAATGGTCGTTGTAGAATCTGTAATATATTTAAACTCCTCCAAATCGGCAAATTTGGATTTATTAAAAACGGCTTTGTTCTTTACTTCCAAAGAATTTAACGCCATTATTTCATCATTGGCATTATAAACCGGCACCAATTCATTAATAAACCACGCATTGCCATTGGCATCAGGATTTACTGCTGGATAATTTTTACCTTCTTCGTCTTGTTGCACCACATATTTCACATTGAGCATACTTAAAACGCGAACGTTATTCTTTGAGATATGAAAGTCGAACAAGTCTTGGATTCCAGACGGTTTAGCGGCGTGGTAGCCCCAAATGGACTGGTGAAAATATGCCGTACGACCTCCACCACCTATCTCGGAAGGGTCGTATACCCTAAAAATAGAGGTGTCCTTGGCAATCTGCTTGTCCATATCAGTTTCTTGAAAGGGCTCCAGCATTCTCCTTTGTGCTACAAAATCATCTTCGTTTACGTAACGCTTGGCCACACCTACCAAATCGAACAAGATTAGAACCCCCAAAATAACAATCGCCAGATTCTGTTTCAATTTATTTTTTAGAAAGAACCAAATTACTAGAGCTGCTAAAGCAACATAGATCAATGACCGTAAAATATCTGCATTATAAACAGACTTTCGATCTGCTACAATTAAGGCAACAATGTCATCACCGTAATACTGCCTGTAAGTTTCATCACTTTGCCCTACAAAATCGAACATTCCTTTTACTAAAAAAAGTACTATTCCAATTCCCATAGTAATGAAAAAAGTGAGTTTTAAATCCTTTAGTTTCTTAGAAGCGTCCAGCTTATTATCAAAAAGTTGTGCAAGACCCAAGATGGCCAAAACAGGTACACATAGTTCAAGAATAACCTGAATTGATGATACCGCCCTAAACTTATTGTACATCGGAAAATAGTCGATCATGACATCCGTAAGTAGTCCAAAATTCTTGCCCCAAGAGAGTAGCAAGGCCATAATTGTACCCCCCAGAAGCCACCATTTCATCTTTCCTTTTACCAAAAACAGTCCCATCACAAAGAGAAAAAACACAATTGCCCCAATATAGGCCGGAGCGGCAACAATGGGTTGGTCTCCCCAATACAAAGGCAATGTACTTGTGAAATCCAGAGCTTTGGTCCAGGAAATTCCATTTTCCGTTAAAAAAGTATATGTTTTGGAATCGGCTCCCAGATCTTCACCCCCAGAACCTCCAAACAGTCTAGGAACAAACAGATTTAAGGACTCCGCAATACCATAACTAAATTGGGTAATATAATCCCGATCCAGACCGGAACCTTTATCTTGAGGTTCTCCATTGGCATTTATCGTAAGCTCGGATGTACCCCTTGTACTCCAATCTGCATATTCTTTAGTAGCCATTAGACTAGTAGCATTGGCGGCTATTCCAATTATCACAGCTAAAACTAAGATTCCGACCGACACCCCAAAATGCTTCACTTTCTTTTCCTTAATGGCATCTACTAAATAAACACCTCCAAGTATAAGTACCAATAACATAAAATAGTAGGTCATCTGATAATGGTTGGCGCCCACCTCCAAGGCCATGGCTATAGCCGTAAGAAGAAACCCCCAAAGGTATTTTTTTCTGAAAACCAGAATAATTCCACCCAAAAGCATGGGCATATACCCTATTGCATGGGCCTTGGCATTATGCCCAACCCCCAAAATAATTATCATATAGGTGGAGAAACCAAAGGCCAGAGCACCCAAAACAGCTAATTTATAATCTACCTTAAGACAACAGAGTAAAATGTAAAAACCGATAAGATATATAAAGAGATAATCTGCAGGTCTTGGTAAAAAACGGATTATCCGATCCAATTTTTTAACATAGTCATGTGGGTAATATGCCCCTAATTGATAGGTAGGCATACCACCAAAGGCACTATTGGTCCAATAAGGCTCTTCCCCGGTTTTCTTTCGAAAATCGTTTTGTTCTTTGGCCATTCCTGTAAACTGAACAATATCAGATTGTTCTATTACCTTGCCTTGTAATACGGGATGGAAATAAGCGAGGGCGACAATAATAAAAAATGCGGTTGCAAAAAAATGGATAAAAAAGGCTCTTAGACCGTTTCTCATGGTTGGCTATGGTAAAAAGTTATTCAATCTCCTCAAAATCTATATATTCTCCAACATTTTTTGAGGTGTTCTTGTTTTTGGTGGTTTTCTTATCAACTATAACATCGCCTATATGTTCTTCATTTTGATTGTTTTGTTGGGCAAAACCTTCAAACTTTTCCTTAAAATGTTCCTCCGTTTTCTTTGCAGCATATCTAAACATTCTAGGAGCAAACCATTTAGCCAAAATTTTAAGCAAATAGTATACTAAGAGTACAATTAGTATCGTTTTTAAAAAACCCATAATTAGTTGACAAATTTTATATCAAAAATACAATTCTAACGTTGTAATAATAGTGCAAAAGTCTTAAAATAATAATAAAATAGTACCTATGGAATATAATGTTACAACGAAATGCCTAATGAAAATGCTAATATTGGGAATTTTCGCCATTCCATTGGCCGGTTTTTCACAATATACCGATGTTATCAACTCCAACCGACCTGGGCTGTCTGTAAGTGCTTATGCCGTTGGTACAAATGTGTTGCAAGCTGAATTTGGTGTTGCCTATGAACAACAGGACCATACAAGGCTTGCTACCGAATCCAATATTTTTGGGGCAGATCTATCCTTGCGCTATGGCCTACTTTTTGAAACCTTGGAATTGAATTATGAAGGTACTTTCGATAACCAAATTAAAACATATACCAATACTAGTGTTGAAATTAAGAACACCGATTTCTCCAGAAACAGAATAGGGTTAAAATATTTAGTCTACGATCCATTTAAGAATCCTGAAAACAATAAACCCAATTTATACAGTTGGAAGGCAAACTATGGTTTTAAGCTAAAAAACCTGATCCCCGCCATCTCGATCTATGCAGGTGCCAATTTTGTATTGGGCGACAATCCATTTTATAGGGGCGACCCAATAGTCTCTCCAAGGGTTATGTTGGCTACCCAAAGTAGGCTTACCCCAAGATTTGTACTTATTTCTAATATCGCCTATGACAGACTGAGTACCGATTTTCCGGAATGGAATTATACCGTGTCATTATCCCATGCGTTTAGAGACCCTAAATGGAGTGTATTCGTAGAAAACCAAGGTATAAAAAGTGACAGGTACTCCGACGTGCTGCTAAGAGGCGGTGTTGCCCATTTGTTAGGTGAAAATATGCAAGTAGACATGCACCTCGGGGCCAGTTTTAAAAATACCCCTAGCAGGATTTTTGCGGCAATGGGATTTTCTTATAGGATAGACATGCACAAGGATAAGGTAAAGGCCATTGAAGATCAAAATGCAGGAGAAAATGGAGGCCCTATAGGCAAGAACGCCATGAAGAAAAAGAAAAAAGGAAAGAATAAAGGTTCCGGTGCTGAGGATATAGATTTAGGGCCTACAAAAAAACAATTGAAAAAATTAAAGAAAAAGGAAAGGAATAGGGACGATTCCGAAATAGATTTCTAACAAATTAACAATAGTACTTTTTCCTATAGATTAATATTGCTAATATTGGACCATACAAGAAATATAGTATGGTTACTTTAAAAGAAGCAAAAACAAAATCGGAACTTAAAGATTTCGTAAAATTCCCATTTTCACTATATAAGGACTCCCCTTATTGGGTTCCTCCTATCATCAATGACGAGTTGGAATCCTTTGACAAAAACAAAAATCCCGTCTTTAAAGATGCGGATGCTTGGTTCTATCTGGCTTACAAGGACAACAAAATAGTAGGTAGGGTGGCTGCCATTGTCAATCGACTGGAAGTACATCAGCAAAACGTTAAGAAAATGCGTTTTGGTTGGTTCGATTTTATTGATGACTACGAGGTAACGGAAGCACTATTAAGCAAAGTGGCCGAAATTGGAAAAGAACATAAGTTAGCTTATATGGAAGGCCCTGTGGGTTTTTCCAACTTGGACAAGGTTGGCGTACTTACGGAAGGGTTTGACCATATAGGTACCATGATTACTTGGTACAACCATCCTTATTATCTAAATCATTTTGAGAAGTTCGGTTTTATCAAGGAAAAGGAATACGTGGAAAATAAATTTCCGTTTAGCAACGCAAATCCCAAATTTTTTGAAAAGGCGAACGACTTGGTAAAAAAAAGGTATGGTGTTAAAGCACTTAATTTTACCAAAACTAAGGATGTCCTGCCCATGGCGGATAAAATGTTCGATCTTTTCAATGAATCCTATGCTTCCCTATCCTCGTTTGTGCCGATTACCGATATCCAAAAAGAATATTTTAAGAAAAAATATATCAGTTTTATAAATCCCGAATACATTAAATTTATCCTCGACAAGGAAGATAAACTAATTGCTTTCGGAATAGTTATGCCTTCGTTCTCCAAGGCGTTACAAAAAGCTAAGGGAAAGTTATTTCCATTCGGAATATTCCACCTATTGAATGCCAAAAAAAATAGCAAAGAGGTTATTTTTTATTTGATCGGGGTTCATCCGGAATATCAAAACAAAGGTGTTACAGCAGTTATGTTCAGCGAATATCACAAAACTTTTACGCAAAAGGGCATTGAGGGTTGCGTTAGGACCCCAGAATTGGCGGATAATGTAGCTATTCGCCAGTTATGGAAGCATTTTGATCCAAAAATCCATAAACGAAGGAGAACCTATAAATTTGAATTATAACCGAAGAATTTCGTAGCCCTTAGTTATTGGGCCAAACAAAAAAAAGCCAACTTGTACAAGTTGGCTTTTTCTTTTCCCCGCATCCGAAATACTGCGGGTCAAACATTTAATATTTTTAATTAAGTGGATTACACATTAAACCTAAAATGCATCACATCGCCATCTTTTACAATGTATTCTTTACCTTCCACACGCATTTTTCCAGCTTCCTTCACTTTAGCCTCACTTCCAAAAGAAACGAAATCATTATAGGCAATAACCTCTGCTCGAATAAACCCTTTTTCAAAATCGGTATGAATAACGCCAGCGGCTTGTGGTGCTGTAGCACCCACTGGAATGGTCCACGCGCGTACCTCCTTCACTCCTGCCGTAAAATAAGTCTCCAATTCCAATAATTTATAAGCTCCCCTAATTAATTTGGCAGAACCGGGCTCTGTTAACCCCAAATCTTCCAAAAACATTTGTCGCTCCTCATAACTCTCTAATTCCGTAATATCGGCTTCAGTACCCACAGCCAAAAAGATAACCTCGGCCTCTTCATTGGCAACTGCGGCTTTAACTTGTTCCACATAGGCATTACCTGTGGTGGCCGCATCTTCGTCAACATTACAAACATACATTACAGGCTTATCCGTTATAAACTGTAAAGGCCTAACAAACTCCACCCTATCATCAATACTAATATCAAGGGCTCGTACCGATGTACCTGTTTCAAGACCTTGTTTTATTTTTAATAAAACTGCTTCCTCTTTTTGAGCTTCCTTATTTCCGGTTTTGGCGGCCCGCTTTACTTTTTCAAGTTTTTTATCCACCGTCTCCAAATCCTTTAGTTGCAATTCGATATCAATCGTTTCTTTATCCCTTACTGGATTGACCGAACCATCGACATGGACTATATTCTCGTTATCAAAACAACGGAGTACATGCAAAATTGCATCTGTTTCACGAATATTACCTAAAAACTGGTTGCCAAGGCCTTCCCCCTTACTGGCTCCCTTTACCAATCCCGCAATATCCACAATCTCCACAGTTGCCGGTAATACACGTTCTGGATTCACAAGTTCTTCCAATTTCTGTAATCTTGCGTCCGGTACATTTACGACACCTATATTAGGTTCTATGGTACAAAATGGAAAATTGGCACTTTGTGCCTTTGCGTTGGACAAACAATTAAAAAGTGTTGATTTTCCAACATTGGGCAATCCTACGATACCTGCTTTCATGGTCTAGATCAATTACAAACTGGAGCTATTATTAAAAACCTTTCTCCCAGCTTTTTTTAAACAGCTGCAAAGATACTATTTATGTCCATTTATAAACATACAAAGCCCATCTTAAATTAGGTAAAAATAAATTACTTAAATTTAGAAGTTAAACACTAAAACTCAATCATTATGAAAAAAACTATTTTATTGACACTTGTTTTGTTAGGCAATCTTTCTTTGTTGGTTGCGCAAAACTCCGTGTCCGGTAACGTAACAGATGAAAGTGGCGAACCCTTGGTCGGTGTAAACATTGTGGAAAAAGGTACTACCAATGGAACAACAACGGATTTTGATGGCAATTATCAAATATCCATATTTGATAATGCAACCCTAGTTTTTAGCTATATAGGATATAACACCCAGGAGGAAGTTGTTTCTGGAAAATCGGTAATCAATGTTTCTCTATCCGGAGGGATGATGTTGGACGAGGTTCAATTGGTAGGCTCAAGGAGCCCAAAACGAACTTCAACTGACACGGCAGTACCGGTAGACGTAATTGACATCGCAGAAATTGCTACCCAATCCGGCCGTGTTGAAGTGAATGAACTTTTGCAGTATGCAGCTCCTTCCTTCAACGCCAATAAACAATCAGGATCAGATGGTGCTGACCATATTGACCCGGCCACACTTAGAGGGCTTGGACCAGACCAGACCTTGGTACTTATTAACGGAAAAAGAAGGCATCAGTCTTCTTTGGTCAATGTTTTTGGAACTAGGGGCCGAGGTAATACCGGGACCGATTTAAATGCGATTCCTGCATCTTCCATTAAACGAATAGAAATATTACGTGACGGTGCAGCCGCACAATATGGTTCGGATGCCATAGCAGGGGTAATCAACATTGTCCTGAAAAACCAAACGGATAAAGTATCAGGTTTCGTAAGTTATGGCGCGTACAGCACTAATGCCAAAGGAGATTTTCCTGCTGGAACACCCAATACCGATGGTAATAGATTGGATACCGAAAAAGATGGAAACGCTATGGCTAGTGACCGAAATTTTGACGGAGGTTCCATAAAGGCAGGTGTTAATTTTGGTGCCGCTATTGGAAATGATGGTGGCTTTGTAAATGTTACTACAGAATATGTTAGTAAGAATAAGACCTTGCGACCTGGATTCGATTTTAGACGAGGCTTTGGAGAAGCTGCCATAGATGGATTTAATTTAATGGTAAATGCCTCTGTACCCCTTTCCGACCATTCTGAAGTATATGCTTTTGGTGGAAGAAATTATAGGGATACCGATGCCTATGCCTTTACAAGAAATGGCGGTAACAGGGTAATCCCCTCAATATATCCAAACGGTTTTACACCAAGAATCACCTCGAACATCATAGATAATTCTTTTTCGGCCGGATTTAAAACAGAATTGGATAGTGGCTGGAAACTGGATATAAGCAATACCTATGGCAAGAATAACTTTCATTATTACATTAAAGGAACACTTAATGCTTCTTTAGAAGATGTTTCCCCTACCGATTTTGATGCAGGGGGACATAGCCTGACACAAAACACGGTGAATTTAGATTTTTTCAAATATTATGAAGATGTTTTGGAAGGCATGAACTTGGCTTTTGGCTCCGAGTATAGAACCGAAAACTTCATCATTTTCGCCGGTGAAGAAGGATCCTGGGGCACTTATGACGTAAATGGACTCTTAATAACGGACCCTGCCAATCAGACCCAGCCTACAGATCCAGACTCGGGTGATGCTCGTCCAGGCGGTTCACAAGGCTTTCCAGGATATAGTCCTAAAAACGAAGTTGATAGAAGTAGAAGCAATTTTTCCCTCTATGCTGATGGAGAATTTGATCTTACGGAAACATTTCTTTTAAACGCTGCAGCACGTTTTGAGAATTTTAGTGATTTTGGAAGTACCCTGAACGGGAAATTGGCCGCTAGGTTAAAGGCATCGGACAATGTAAATATAAGAGGTTCTGTGAGTACAGGTTTTAGAGCCCCTTCCCTAGCCCAGAAATACTATAACTTACAGTTCACGAATTTTGTAGGTGGCGCGGCATTGGAATCATTGTTATCACCTAATAACAGTCCTGTTACTGCTTCATTTGGAATAGACCAGTTAAAAGAAGAAAAGGCACTTAATGCCGGTTTAGGTTTTGCCGCAACTTTTGGGGATTTCACCGCGACAGTGGACGGGTATTATATTAAAGTAGACGATCGGATAGTGCTAACGGGTAATTTTGATGCCCCACAGATTCCCAACGTGGAAGCCGCGCAATTTTTTGTTAATGGCGTGGACACAAAAACCACCGGTTTGGATATTGTATTGGCCTGGAAGAAAAACTTCGATGGCAATAGGCTATCGGCGACCTTTACAGGTAATATAAATGACATGAAGATCGACAAGGTAAATAATGGAAATTTGGATGAGCAAACCTTCTTTGGAGAGAGGGATAAAGGATTCTTATTGGCTTCCGCACCAAAAAGTAAATTTACCCTAAATATGAATTATAAGAAGGACAATTTTGATGCCGGGCTGGCTTTTACCCATTTTAGCAAGGTAGAATTATTGGATTATCAGATGTTGGAACCCACCGCTGATTACGACAGTTTTGATGACCAAATAAATCAGGCAACTGATACCTATGACGCAAGGCTGATAACCGATCTTGTTTTTGGTTACGAATTGTGTGATGGCCTCAAATTAAATGTCGGTGCCAATAACTTACTTAATATATATCCAGATCAGCAGGATGACTGGGTAGAAGGTGGTGGTTATTGGGATTCTGTCCAAATGGGATTTGGAGGGGCTTATTACTACGCCAAAGTAGGATTTACATTTTAAAAAACATTATGTAAAAATGCAAAAAGGTTGCCTATGAGGCAACCTTTTTTATTTCGTCAAAATTCAACAATCCTTATTCCTTAGGAGGAATCATTCTAAAATCTCCCCAACAACCTAAGGAAAAAAATATTCAACCCAAAAACCAAAAAGGGATTGCTGAAAAATATTATTAAATGACCTATTCAGGGTGCATAAAACGTTGTTTGCCCAAAAGTACTTCTTCAGACTCTACATTGGCGTCATCCGGAATACAGCAATCCACAGGGCAAACCGCGGCACACTGGGGTTCGTCATGAAATCCTTTACATTCCGTACACTTATCCGGAACAATAAAATATATCTCGTCACTTACTGGCTCCTGTGATTCCTCGGCATCAACTGCTTTACCATTAGGTAAAACTACATTGCCCTTTAAAAGGGTTCCGTCGCTATAACGCCAATCATCCGCACCTTCATAAATTGCAGTATTTGGGCATTCTGGTTCACAAGCTCCACAATTTATGCATTCATCTGTTATTATAATTGCCATATTTTTCTATTTCTTTATGCTGATTTAATTTCAGTATCAATACTTTTGTACAAAGGTAAAGCCTAATAAAATCTTTTACAAATATAATGACTGACCTTAGACATAGACTTGATGCTTTTGTTAAACTTGGTAGTTTTTTCAAAGAATATTGCAAATATGCAAAAAACCAAACTCAAATAGATGATAATCAGCATACATGGTTTATAAAATTCGATGAAATACTAACCTTGGCCGGACATAAGAATGGTTGGTTTACCCCTGAAAACATTTTATTTAGTTTAGAGAGTTGGGCGGAATTATTGACACCATCAACTTTGGAAAATTGGTTAGCGGCCTATGAATTGGATAAAAGCAATCCAAAATGTGTCGCCTTGATTATGGCTGGCAATATTCCTTTGGTGGGATTTCATGATTTTTTAAGCACTATAATCACTGGAAATAAGGCCCTAGTAAAACTCTCTTCCAATGACAAAATCTTACTGCCCTTTGTTGGCCAATATTTAATTGAAATGGAACCTTCCCTTAAGGACCAAATTTCCTTTGCCGATGGCAAACTAGAGGATTTTGATGCTGTAATTGCTACGGGAAGCGACAATACATCGCGATATTTTGAGCACTATTTCGGAAAAAAACCTAATATCATTAGAAGAAATCGGAATTCGGTAGCCATTCTAAGCGGTACCGAAACCAGTGAAGAATTAGAAGCTTTAGGAGAGGATATTTTTAGATATTACGGCTTGGGCTGTAGGAGCGTTTCAAAATTATTTGTACCTAAAGATTATAATTTTGATGCCCTTTTTAAAGCCGTCTACCCCTTCAATACCATCATAGAACATCATAAGTATGCCAATAATTATGACTATAACAAGGCTGTATACCTTATGAGTTTGTACAAAATATTGGAAAATGGTTTTCTTATGTTAAAAGAAGATAAAAACTATGGCTCTCCAATTGCCACCGTTTTTTATGAGTTTTATGATACCCTTGAGGAGTTAAAAATCAGACTAACAAATGAAAAGGAAAAGATTCAGTGTGTAGTGGCCAATGGCTTTAAGAGTGATGAGATTCTTTTTGGCCAAACCCAAAAACCATCTTTAAGCGATTACGCCGATAATATTGATACTGTTGATTTTTTGTTGAAAACATAATACAATAATTTTTGAGGACAGTACCTAACTTCCTAAAATATTTATGACCTTTAACCCTTGTAAAATATAAAGACTGAATTTTGCGATTTTTCAATAATAACAGTAATTAAGACAAATGACAATTAATTAAGATTATTGCTGCCATGTCATTGCTATTACTAAAACACCTTGGGCATGGAGTATAATCTTTGATCAACCATAAAAAAAGATAAATGAAAAAACATAATTTTAGTGCTGGCCCTTGTATTTTACCACAGGAAGTAATTATGAAAGCTTCTGAAGCTGTAATGGATTTTAATGGTATGGGACTTTCCCTTATCGAAATTTCACATAGAAGTAAGGATTTCGTAGCCGTTATGGATAGAGCCAGATCATTGGCCCTAGAGCTATTGAATTTGGAGGGGAAGGGCTATCAAGCCTTGTTCTTACATGGCGGTGCTAGTATGGAGTTTTTAATGGTCGCCTATAATCTACTGGAAAAGAAAGCAGGGTATCTCAATACAGGTACCTGGGCAGATAAAGCCATTAAGGAAGCTAAACTCTTCGGAGAGGTTATCGAAGTTGGTTCCTCCAAAGACGAAAATTTTAGTTATATACCTAAAGGCTATAGCATTCCCAACGACCTGGATTACTTACATCTTACCTCCAATAACACCATTTTTGGAACTCAAATAAAGAAATTTCCAAAAACAGCGGCTACCTTGGTTTGCGATATGAGTTCCGACATATTTTCCCGACAATTGGATTTCTCCCAATTTGACCTTATTTATGCTGGGGCCCAAAAGAACATGGGACCGGCAGGAACTACTTTAGTGGTGATAAAGGAAGAAATTTTGGGAAAGGTAACCAGAAAAATCCCTTCAATGTTGGATTATAAAGTGCATATAGATAAGGAAAGTATGTTTAATACACCTGCTGTTTTTCCCGTTTATGTTTCAATGCTTACCTTGGAATGGCTTCAAAACTTGGGAGGAATTGCTGCTATTGAGGAGATTAATGAAAAGAAGGCGCAGCTATTGTACTCAGAAATAGATTTGAATCCTTTATTTAAAGGCTACGCACAAAATGAAGATCGTTCCAATATGAACGCCACCTTCACCCTTGGCGAGGAAAAACTTAAAGCCGTATTTGATGGGATGTGCAAGGAGGCCGGAATAATTGGATTAAACGGACATCGCTCGGTTGGAGGCTACAGAGCCTCTATGTACAATGCCCTTTCTTTGGAAAGTGTTGGTACCTTAGTAGATGTGATGAGCGAATTGGAGAGGAAGGCCTAGAAAACTAAATTGCTTTGCCAACTTTGACCAATTCTGGAAACTCTAGTAAAAATGAAGATCATGACCTCTGATTCCAGTGCTGTCTTAATCAAAAATGATTTCATTGTAAAAAGAGCCAAGGCCATAGAATATACCCTTGATAAATTGGATGACGTTTAGGTTGATCAATGGGAATTGAATCGTTTATGGGAATTTGAAGTCAATATTCGTTGGTAAATGGCACATCAACCACATATTGACTAAAATTTTTAATTCCGGTAAAGTTTATACGGACACTCAAAATTTAGAATTTAATAAATAGCATTTATAATGAAAATTTTAGCAAACGACGGAATATCAAAAAGTGGTATAGAGACATTGGAAAATGCTGGGTTCGAAATTCTCGCGGTCAATGTGGCCCAAGAACAACTTGTTGCCTATATCAATCAGAATAAAATTTCGGTGTTATTGGTCAGAAGTGCCACTAAAGTAAATAAAGACCTTATAGATGCTTGCCCTACCTTAAAAATAATAGGCCGCGGTGGTGTAGGTATGGATAATATAGATGTAGCACACGCCAAATCCAAAGACATACATGTAATAAATACTCCGGAAGCTTCATCATCCTCTGTTGCCGAATTGGTCTTTGCCCACTTGTTCAGCGGGGTGCGGTTTTTACACGATGCCAATAGAAATATGCCCTTGGAAGGGGATAGTAATTTTAAAAAACTTAAAAATGCCTATGCCAAAGGCATTGAGCTAAGAGGCAAAACTTTAGGAATAATCGGATTGGGAAGAATTGGTGTAGCAACTGCAAGAATAGCTTTAGGGATAGGTATGAAAGTTATTTTTACCGACTCCCTATTGGATGAGGCTACCGTTACGGTTCCTTTTTTCGATGGCCAATCCATTTCGTTCCAACTTACAGGAATCTCTTTAGAAAATCTATTAAAAACTTCGGACTTTATCAGTCTGCATGTGCCTGCCCAAAAATCGTATGTGATTGGGAAAAAGGAATTTGAATTGATGAAAAATGGTGTTGGTATTGTAAATGCTGCACGCGGAGGTATCCTGGATGAGGTGGCCCTTGTTGATGCCTTGGAAAGCGGGAAGGTTGCCTTTGCCGGATTGGATGTTTATGAGTCTGAACCTATACCGGAAATAAGGATCTTAATGCACCCCGATATTTCCTTAAGTCCACATATTGGAGCTGCAACCGAGGAAGCCCAAGATCGGATAGGGCTGGAATTGGCATCCCAAATTATAGAACTTTACAAATAATTGCCCAATGGGATTAAACAGACCATTTAATCTCTTTTTTGTACCTTGATGAAAATTAATTTCTAACCCTTATAACTATAAAAATGTCAGGATTATTGGATTTATTAAGTAGCCCTCTTGGAAAACAACTAATTAGTGGTGTTGCTGGTCAAACAGGACAACCGGAAAATAAAACAGCAGACGTTTTAAGTATGGCAATGCCACTGCTGTTAGGTGCAATGAAAAAAAATGCTTCCTCACCTCAAGGGGCCGAGGGACTAATGAATGCATTATCATCCAAACACGATGGCGGGTTATTGGATAACCTTGGAGGTTTATTCGGAGGCGGTGTAGATCAGTCAGTAATGGATGACGGTGCTGGTATATTGGGACATGTTTTTGGAGGAAAGCAAGCTAATGTTGAGAATGCTTTGAGTCAGAAATCAGGTTTGGATGCTGGTTCTGTAGCACAAATCCTTAAAATAGCAGCTCCTTTGGTAATGGCGTATTTGGGAAAACAAAAGGCTCAAAGCAATGTAAATGATTCCAATGGATTAAATAGTTTATTGGGCAGCATGTTGGGAGGACAGCCACAACAGAACCAAAGTTTAATTACAACCCTGTTGGATGCCGATGGTGATGGAAGCATTTTGGATGATGTTGCAGGAATGGTTATGGGAACCAGTAAAAAGAAAGGTGGATTAGGAGGCTTACTTGGTGGGCTTTTTGGAAAATAACAGATTTAACATTTTTTATGAAAAGCCATTTGTTATTCAAATGGCTTTTTTTGTATCTTATAAGGAAGAATCGGATATAATAATGGTAGGAGTAAAACACATTATTTTCCCACATTTTAATAAGGAGTATTGAAAATAAAGAGCAATGAAAAAATATATATTTACTATCGGCATCCTGGCGTTGTTTATCTTATCTATAGTCAATTGCAGCAGTTCCAAGAAAGCAATTTCCATTACAGATGATGAGAAGGCGGCTTTTTCCCAAACCAAAGGTGACACCATATCCATCAAGGACGATAAAACGGCATATGAAATTATTATTATAGAACCTGGATTTGACTTTTGGCTACAGAGCATTGCCAAGCCCGAAGGTTTTTATTCCCAATCTTATTTGGAAAATAGAAACAGAATCTATGTCCTAGAGTGGAATTCAAGGGTAACACAACCCTTTAGATATAGCCCCAATCTTTATGAATTGCAGATCGACTATAACTCCAATACTGATTATGGTTATGAGGTGAATTATAAACTATATAATTACTTTATTTATTTCCAACGTAAATACAATCAAAGATTGGGGCCATTTGTTCCCCGTGTATAAAAAGTTATCTTTGTGTCGATTTATTAGCGTATGAAGAAATTAAAACAACGTTGGGGAGTAAGCTCTAATCTGCAGCTCACGATAATTTTTATAGTATTCTCCATTACAGGTTCATCAGCGGTTTATGCTGCAAAACCCTTTCTTAATTGGATCGGATTGAATAGGGATAATTTTTCTCCCGATTTTATTTGGGGAGGTCTTATTTATTTATGTTTTAGAATTTTATTAATCTTCCCCATTTATCAATTTCTATTAGTAATCTACGGGTGGTTGTTTGGCCAATTCAAATTCTTCTGGGAATTTGAAAAAAAAATGTTAAGCCGTCTCGGTTTAGGTTTTATAATTAAATAATTTATATTTTTCTTAACAAATATTTTGTGGCTATACCACTAGATTTGAAGAGTGAAGATTAATTTAAGAAATACCTTATTTTCTTTTATTGCTGCCCTCTTGGTCGGCTTAATAACGCTTCCTTCTGTTTTAAAACTAAAACATGCCATCTTTGAGCATCATACCTTTGTTTGTAAAGAAAAAGGTAAACTGCACATACATGAGGTAGAACTGGATTGCGATTATCATAAATTCAATTTAACCCCTTTTTATTCTAGTCTACAACAAGAGTTCCTGACATTTTCAGTGATCCCCAAATCCACGAAAATCATAAACTTCTATAATTTCTTAAGCAAGTATCAAAAACTTCATTTCTCCCGTAGAGGCCCTCCCCGTCTATCATAAATTGCCAATAATAAATTAGTAGCGTATGGTTTTCATCACGGAGGATACTCAATCCAGTTAAAATATATAACGATTGAAATCTGTCTGTGGACAATTACTCACTGCTACCTAATAAGCTCTTGATTGGACATATATGCGCCTATTGCCATATAACGAACTATCATGATTTGACACAACTTTGGGCAATAGCTAAAAAATTTTAAAAAGTGCATGTCTTAATTTTTAAAATATGCACAATCTGCCCATAAGTCAATAAGTAAAAACCGGAGCTTATAAATTCAATTAAAAAATAACAAAGTGCATGTAAATGGCCAATAAGCCAATTTACAACATATAAAATTTCAATAAATGAAAAAAATATTCTTGTCATTGCTAAGCATGTTGACATTCATTGTCGTCAGTTCCCAAAATAACCTTAGCGGTAAGATAACCGATCAAGAGAATGGAGAGCCTTTGGAACAGGTATCCATATACTTCCCTCAATTGGAAAAGGGAAGTGTCACCAATACTAGTGGGCAGTATAAAATGGATAAGCTTCCCGTTGGATCCTACAAAGTGGTAGCCTCATATATTGGGTTTCAAAGCTATTCAAGTACCATAAACATTACGAATGGGGAAAACCAATTAAATATTACATTAATGCCCAGTGCCATTGAAATGGAGGAGGTAATAGTTTCTACTCCTTTCCATAAATTACAAAGTGAAAATGTCATGAAGGTGGAGTATTCAAAAATGGCTACACTAAAGACCAAAGGAGCCACAACACTGGCAGAAGGAATTACAGATATTCCCGGTGTAAATGTAGTTTCTACAGGAGTAGGCATTGGAAAACCTGTTATTAGGGGGCTTACCTCCAATCGGGTGTTGATATACACTCAAGGAATCCGTTTGGAAAATCAACAATTTGGAGATGAACATGGACTTGGGGTGAATGATGCCGGCATTGAGAGTGTGGAAGTAATTAAGGGACCTGCCTCTTTGTTATATGGGTCCGATGCCATGGGCGGTGTAATTTATCTTAATCCAGAGAAATTCGCCGATGCAAAAAAAACAGAGGGAGATCTCAACCTTAATTACTATTCCAACACCCAAGGATTAAATGGGGACTTCGGAATAAGGACCTCAGCAAATAAAATGAAGTATTTACTCAGGGCTGGAACTACTTCACATGTGGATTATACCACTGGAAAAGGCGATAAGGTAACCAATTCCCGTTTTAAGGAAAGTGACATCAAATTGGGGACCGCATATCAGTCCACCAACTTTAAAACAGAAGTTAGGTACAATTACAACAAATCTGATTTGGGCATTCCGGAAGAAAAAGGGATTCAGACCAATGAACGCAAACCTGACCTCCCTTTCCAAACTATAAACAACCACATACTAAGCTCTAAAACCAACATGTTTTTTGATAGGTCGAGTTTGGATTTAACCCTTGGTTATATATTTAATAATAGAAAGGAATTTGAAGACGTGGGATCAGCCGCCTTGGATATGAATTTGTCTACCTTAAACTACAATTTGTTATATCACCTTCCTAAATGGAAAAAGTTTGAGACCATTGTGGGCGCACAGGGCATACATCAGACCAACACCAATTATGGGGAAGAAGCCCTGATACCGGATGCAACCACCAATGATATTGGGTTTTTGGCAACCTCTCATATTCATTTTAATGACAAAAATGATGTACAGCTCGGTATTAGATACGACCATAGAGCCATTAATGGTGACCAAAATGGTATTGTTGGGGAAGAAGGTTATATAGCCGAATTAAGGAGAGATTTCAGCAGCTTTAATGCCAACATAGGATACAAGTATAATTTTGCCAAGAACTTCAACACCCGATTAAACATAGCCTCTGGCTTTAGGGCCCCAAACTTGGCAGAACTAACCTCCAATGGAGTGCACGAAGGTACCAATAGATACGAAATAGGTAATGCCAATTTAGGTAACGAACAAAATCTACAAACAGATTTGGCCTTGGAATATAAAAGTGAACATTTGGAATTTTACGCCAACGGTTTTTACAACACCATTAGAGATTACGTGTTTATTGCGCCCGATGGAACTTTTGAGGGAGCGGACGCCGTTTTTAGGTATGAGCAGGAAAATGCCGAGTTGTACGGTGGGGAATTTGGATTTCATCTTCACCCCCACCCCCTGGATTGGCTGCACTTGGAAAGCAGTTATCAGACCGTGAGGGGCAAATTAAAAAATGGAAGCAATCTACCCCTTATCCCCGCCAACTCAATAACCAATACGCTAAGAGTGGAATTTCAAAAAAATAAAGAATGGATACACAGTAGTTATGCGTTTGCAACCTTAAACTCAGTATTTAGACAAAATAAAATAGGTGATTTTGAGACACCTACAAACGGTTACACCTTGTTAAATATAGGATTGGGTGGCCAACTTATTGTAGCCAATCAGGATATTAATGTTAGGCTAAGCGCAAATAACCTGCTGAACGAAAATTATATATCCCATTTGTCCCGATTGAAGACCGATGGAATATTAAATCCAGGAAGGAATATTTCCGTTGGATTAAGCATTCCTTTTTAAGGTCCAAATATGACTGTATGACATTTAAATAAATTATCCCTACGGTTTAGGCTTACCTAGGCCGTAGGTTAATTGTTTCCAAAAAGACTTCGGAATTTTCTCATCTCCTTTAAAGCCCAATTCAATGGTACCACTGTCCTCCGGGATATAGTTGGTTTTAAATATATAATCCCATAGACTAAGGCTGATTCCGAAATTTACTCCGCTTTTCCCATCCGGCAAATCGTGCGCGTGATGATACAGGTGCATTACGGGATTGTTTAAAATATATTTTAAGGGTCCCCAGGTAATTTTTATATTGGCGTGATTCAAATGACCTATGGATATGGCTATAAAATGTACAATATAGGCTTGTTCCGGTTCAAATCCCCCTAAGATCATTACCCCAAAAGTTTTTAAAGGTTTGTAAAAAACGTTTTCCATCCAATGATACCTTAAGTGGGCGGCAAAGCCCATCTCCTTAACACTGTGGTGTATTTGATGGAATTTCCACAAAAATGGATATTTATGTAGTAAAATATGGGTAAACCATTGGACAAAATCCAAAACCAAAAAGAAAATCAATAATTGGACCCAAGAAGGAAATTGTGACATATCCAATATAGCCAAGCTATTTTTATTAATCCCCAAGTCTCCAAAAAGTAGTCCCAATAACTTATAAAAACCGCTTATGGCAATGGCAAAAAGGAAGAAATTAAAAAACATATAAAAGCCGTCCAACCAAAAATCCCTTCGAAAAATAGATTGATTCTTACGCCAAGGAAATAAAATTTCCAGCATCCAAACCAATAGGGAAATAATAATCAACCCCCAGAAATAATTGGTATACCAAGGCACTTCGAATATAATGGACTTCCATGTCCAATTCGCAGTTCCTATAAACGCATTAATAAAAGCTTCAAAATATTTTCCCAAGATCTATTTCCTTAACATTGTCCCACTCCCCTATTCCTCCTACAATGGATACCATTGGATATTGGTCAGCGCTTCTCTCCTTCCCTTACTCATTGGAGGGTAATTTGTGACCAAATAATTTATAATTACCTTTTCATTATCTCCCAAATCCCATAAGTTCTGGGTTTTTTGCATCCAACGAATGGTCTCTACCCATCGCTCTTCATTCATTCTGTTCTGTATCACTAATTGGGCGGAATGACAATTGGTGCAATTATTCACTACGGCCATTAACCCTTCTCCGTCTTTAAATCCCGTGCGTAAATGAATGCCATTTTCTATCTTATCCCAATCATCATCTTCGGAGGTTGTGCCAATTATTTCTGAACTGGGTGCATCCCCTTTAAACGAAAAGGCAGATGGATCCATCATAAAGGCAATTCCCAAAACGCCTATAAGTATCACCATGACGAAGCAAACCACTAAAACACTATAAATGGACTTGACCTGTTTTCTAAAATTATTTTCCTTGTTCATTTAACTAACTTTAACAGCAATTCTATGGCATGCATTATTCAGGTATCCTTTGGGATTCCAACCTGGCAATAACATGGGCTGACTCACTCCGTGGGTATCTGTGGCCCGAGCCCATACTTCGTAATATCCTGTTTTTGGAAAACCGATACTGGCTTTAAAATGCTGCCAAGCCAACCTGTTCGCGGGCTTTTCCAAAGTACAATCGGACCAAGTGGCCCCAAAATCAATAGAATACGAGACTTTGGTTATTTCTAATTCCCCTGCCCAAGCATGACCTCTAATATTAAGTTTTTTACCCTTGGAAATAATGGCGCCTGATTTTGGATAGGTAATCAAAGATTTTACTGGCATGGATTCTATAATGCACATGTCCTCATCCTTAACTTCCTCCCCTGGAGCCACTGGGTGACAAGGAACCCTATAGGAAGTTCCCATCATTTTTTCGCCATCATGTACTATATTTCTAATACTAATCCTGTTTACCCATTTACCAGAAGTAGATGCGGGCCATCCACCACAAACCAAACGCAATGGGTATCCATGAACCAAGGGAATATCCTCTCCGTTCATTTTAAAAGCCAATAATGTTTCGTCCTGCAAAGCCTTTGACATAGGTACACCCCTAGATATAGGCTCTTTTTGAGGGTCCCTACTTAAATGCTGATCTGCCGCATGATAGCCGATATAGACGGCATCATCCTTTATTCCAACCTCCTTCAAAACATCTTTGAGACGAACCCCTGTCCAAGAAGCACAGCCAACTGCTCCAATAGTCCATTGGTTCCCTTTCGCCGGCGGATCAAATTCGCTCCTACCATTACCTCCACATTCTACGGTAAGTTGATAGGTGTGATGGGAGAATTTTGATTTGAGTTCTTCCAATGTAAAAGATTTCTTTTCTTTGACCGATTCCCCATCGAATGTAATGGTCCACTCCTTTTCATTTATATTTTCCGGAACCAAACCATTGTTGCGGATAAACATATATTTGTTGGGCGTTATCCTGTCGTCCAATAAATGGGCCACAGCCTCCATATTCCACGGTTTGCTATTGAGCACTACCATTTCCTTATCCTTATTGAACAATTGAAATGGGTCTGGGTCCTGAAGCCCCAATAAGGTATAGTTTTCTGGTATGTTAGATCCAAAAACAATTTCCATACCTAGTATTCCAGCCAAAGAACCTAAGGTGGTTTTTTTGACAAAATTTCTTCTTTTCATTTAACTTGAATTGTAATAGAAGATAAATCTAAGAAAGATATTGGAAATTTTAAGTAACAATGGTCACTTAATACATTTGGATCGGCCTATCTTATTCTATAATGGGCTGATGGTTAAACTACTTGACCGATATAAATTTTTCTTTTTTGAAAGATTTAAAAATATAGGTATAAAACCACATAATCGTAAAGGTGGGGATAACATCCAGGCCAGGAAGCATTTCTTCTACAAAGGTTACTACCCCAGCAACCCGTCCTATCTTCCCTTTGTACAATCTGGTCATTAGCCATCCGGCCACAGGAGCCCAAATAACATCTGAAAATTCACCAATACCAGGAATTATAAAGGAAAGCATTCCTATCCCGTCAAAAAGCAATCCCAAAAATAGATTTCTTAATTTATGGTCTTTTAATGTTGACATATTTAATAATAATAATTTACAACAGCTTTTAAATCAAATAGAGTGCCAAAATATGGACCCCTTGATCTTGACTGGTTTTAGGATAAATCTGAACTGATCAATTTTAAGAACTCGTTTCGGGTTTCTATCTTTTCAAACTGACCTCTAAATCCTGAAGTAGTGGTAACTGAGTTTTGTTTTTGCACCCCTCTCATCATCATGCACATGTGAGATGCCTCGATCACTACAGCTACGCCCTGTGGCTTTAAAGTATTGTTAAGGCATTCTAGGATATCATTGGTCAATCTTTCCTGTACCTGCAATCGCCTTGCAAAGACATCGACTACTCTAGGTATCTTACTCAGACCAACAATGTGGCCATTGGGAATATAGGCTATATGGGCTTTTCCAAAAAAGGGCAACATATGATGTTCGCACAAAGAATACATTTCAATATCCTTTATAATGACCATTTCATTGTAAGACTCCTTAAACATCGCCCCCTTGAGTATCTCTACAGCATCTTGTTTATACCCCTGAGTTAAAAAAAGCATTGCCTTCGCTGCTCTCTCAGGTGTTTTAACCAATCCGTCCCTAGTGAGATCTTCTCCAATTTCATTGATGATCGATGAATATCTAGACTTAACCTCGTCAGTAATTTCTAGATTGTATTCTTCCAAACTTCTATATTGTTTCATAAATTTCTAGTCCTAAATTTATTTTTAATCGGCTCGTTTATCCCAACAGTATTATAAACTAACATCCTACTTCCTTTTGATGGATTATGAATTTGTCGCATTCACAATATAAGCATTACCACATAATTAAAAAAGAATATAAAAATAGAATTAAAGTGTAATATAATCGATGTTAATATCACATTTAAACACTATTAAAAAGGCATCGTAAAGCATAAGCATTTTGTAATCTTCTCGTTAATGTTTACTTTCAACCCATATTTCAAAACGATGATCAAGGCTACAAATATCAATAAATTTTACGGAAATCTCCAGGTACTTAAAGGAGTGGACCTTCACATACAAAAAGGAGAGGTTGTATCCATTGTTGGACCGTCTGGAGCCGGCAAAACCACTCTCTTACAAATACTGGGAACTTTGGATACGCAAAGTAATAAAAATGACAGTACCTTACTGATTAATGAAGAGGACGTAACTAAACTATCGGACAAGGCCATGGCCAAATTTCGTAATAGCCATATTGGGTTTATATTTCAATTCCACCAGTTACTACCCGAGTTTACCGCTTTGGAAAATGTATGTATCCCTGCCTTTATTAAGGGAACAAAAAAAGAAAAAGCCGAGGCACGAGCGGTAGAACTTTTGGATTTCTTGGGACTTTCGCACAGATTACAACATAAACCCAATGAACTTTCCGGTGGGGAACAACAGCGCGTGGCAGTGGCTAGGGCCTTGGTCAACAACCCTTCCGTTATTTTTGCCGACGAACCCAGCGGTAATTTAGATTCTGAAAGTGCCGATAATCTTCATAAGTTATTCTTTGATCTTAGGGACAAATTTGGACAAACTTTTGTCATTGTCACGCATAATGAGGAATTGGCAAATATGGCGGATAGAAAACTCACTATGGTGGATGGATCCATTACTCGATGAAAATACTTTATAAAGTATGGATATTTATTAAGGCTCCGGAATATACTAGATTGCTCCATATCCAAAATCCGTTAAGGCTAAGAATTATTTCTGCCCTTCTCGTTTGGGGAATCTTGCTCGGCATGGGTGTTGGCATATTAAATGAGAGGTTAATAGGCTTTTTGGGCATAGACCTTGGGGAGCATGCCATAGAAAGCTTTCTTGAGAACTATTCAACAATCTCATTATTCTTTATAACGGTAATTGTTGCTCCAATAGCAGAGGAGACGCTGTTTAGAGGTCCTTTGATCTGGTTCAGGGGAAAAAAATATTTCAATTACATTCTATACGCTTCCATTTTATTGTTTGCTGGGGTTCATATAACCAATTTTGACCTGCCCAAAGAGATATATTATATAGCGCCTTTATTGGTGTTACCCCAACTTATTTTAGGGGCGTTTTTAAGTTATGTCCGTGTTAAATTAGGACTAATTTGGTCTATTGGTCTGCACGCTTCCTACAATGCCATACTCATTACGCCAATACTTCTTTATAAAATTTTAAATATTCCCCTGGAATGACACAGCAAGAACTAAAAGAATTTTTGGATGCCAAAGTAGAACAATACAATCATCCCGATTTCTTAACTACGGACCCTATC
>Ga0163216_100405_pt1 | contig 74162 bp, 80 predicted proteins | sample SynspAceP_FD_167610 | JGI IMG/M metagenome (GOLD analysis project Ga0163216, IMG submission 167610) | Saline lake microbial communities from Ace Lake in Antarctica - Synechococcus sp. Ace-P (Illumina Assembly) | ecosystem: Environmental > Aquatic > Non-marine Saline and Alkaline > Saline ...
ACATACGCACGACCGTCGATACCGCGCGTCTCAAAGGCGCAAATCCCTTCCAGGTCATCGCATCCGTCTTGGCATAAGCCGATTGCAGTACCGGAAATCACGAATTCAGGGGTGGGTAGTTACGAAATATGATCTGATTTCAGGTTTTATTGCGGCGGGGAAGGGCCGTAGATCAGGTTTCTTTAGCGCCAGGCGAGCAGGGGTATTGTTTGTGCTGTGGGTTTAGTTCTCATAGGTGAGGGAGTGGTTAAACTGATCATTGGAAATGGGGGTACAGCTAAGGATCGATCTCGACCCTTTAAAAAAAACGGCATTCTTCCTTTTGTTAAAACTTCTGGCCAGATCGCTCAAGACTTCAATGCTGACGTATTTCTGCAGCGGTTCAGAATTTTAGTCGAAGTGCACCTGCCAAGCCGCCTGACACGCGGACTGGGGATGTTGGCGGTGAAGAGATTAAATACACCACCTTCCTTGTCACTAGCATTAAATTACATAAAATGAGGAGTGAAGGTTAAGTATAGATAAATACCTTTCATACTCAATCCTTCCTGCAATAGTAGAGCGCGATATATGGCGGCATGTTGTTATGCGGCCTCAAGTTTTCATTCGAACCTGATTTGGCTTTGTACAAACTTCCAGGCCTTTTTGTCTGGTCATGGCAATCATCTCCGGTTCCACCCGGAGGGTATGGGCAGCCTGCAACTAATGAATTATTGCTATTAGAAAGAAAAGAAAGAGCGCTTCCACTGAACAGGAAGAAGTCATTGTTAAACGTTACATCAACTTCAGGAATGTTATTTGCTTCCAGTGCAACTTTCTCCTCGCCGCCAACTGATTGTATGTTGTCTTCGACGAAAGACGGGTATTCAGTAAGCCCATTATCGTGCTCGCCAGCACCGACGATGAACCGACCTCCAGCCGGATGGAAATATGACCAACCACGCGGACAAACGGGCTCAACTGTTCGTTTGCGATCAAAGGACACCACTGCACCGCGTGCATCCTTAAAGGGCCGCAACTCGGTTTCGAGCTGATCTATCCTCTTGAACAGGCACTCAAGAGCCAAACCGAGTTCACTGTTTCGGGGGGAATCTCCAGCCCAATTCTTGCAGGCTGCAAAATCTCGACTTGCCTCTTGTGCTACACTCGGAACAACTATGAAATTAGCAACCAGGCAAATCAAACCAACTGATAGTTTCGCAGTGTATGACATTTGTAGCCCTCCCAATGATGGCGATTACCCAAACCGAGATGACTACCGTCAATGTTGCAAGAAAAGATTTTACAATTTGCTCTACGGCGATGTAGCCCCAATTTGGCCGGTCTTTACTTTTTCTCTCTGGGTCGGCCATTCCTATCCTCCCAGTTCGAGTATTACACTCGGATGCTGTGTTTCACGGTTTTAATAAAGTATACTGTATCACATTTATATTTGTGTGTGCAGAAAAGTGCAGTTTCGATTGCTCTGTCGCCAGTTCTGCTATTCATCGAGCTTGACACAGTACCGTACGGTACGGTACCTCTCGTTCATGAATTTGTCCCTTACCCCAGACACTGCTCCCAAGCAGACCGCAGCGCCTGCTGAGACCGCCCCCGGCGCCTCAGCGGGCGAGGGGCTGTCCGAGCGTCAGCAGGAAGTGCTCGATGCGGTGCTCAAGCTGATGGTGGCGGAAGGTGACGGTTTTTCGGTCGCCGCCGTGGCCCGTGCTGCGAGTTGCTCCAAGGAGACCTTGTACAAGTGGTTCGGTGACCGCGATGGTCTGCTCACAGCCACGGTGCGCTGGCAGGCGTCCAAGGTGCGGACGCCGAAACTGCCGCAGGAGCGGTTGACCCGTGACAGCCTCGAGGCGGCGCTTGCCGGCTTTGCGACAAGCTGGCTGACGGTGATTACCGGTGATTTGTCGATCGCGCTCAACCGCGCCGCCGTCTCCCATGCAGGCTCCGGCAAAAGCCGGCTTGGTGAAATCGTCTTGACCAACGGCCCGATTGCGATGAAACAACGGCTCGAGCCATTGTTTCTGGCGGGCAGGGCAGCCGGGTTGCTGAGCTTTGACGATGTGGGCGAGGCGTTTCGCGCCTTTTTCGGTCTGGCTGTGGCGGACACGCAGATCCGTGCGCTGCTCGGCGAGGACGACCGCCCGGATTCGGCGGACATTGAAACCATCTCCGCCAGGGCGGCACAACACTTCCTCAGCCTTTACGGGCAGGGATAGAGAATCAAGAACTTGGCGGCGGGCAATGCGCCTGACGCCGGCATAACAACGATAACGCGAACCAACGGGAGTGTCTCATGCGCGTATATTATGATCGCGACGCCGATCTCAATCTGATCAAGTCGAAAAAGGTAGCCATCATCGGTTACGGTTCCCAGGGCCGGGCGCATGCGCTCAACTTGAAGGATTCGGGCGCGGGCAATGTCGCCGTTGCTCTGCGCGAAGGCTCGGCCACCGCCAAGAAGGCGCAAGCCGATGGCTTCAAGGTGATGAGTGTTGCCGAAGCTGCAGGCTGGGCCGACCTGATGATGATGGCCGCTCCAGACGAGCTGCAGGCCGACATCTACAAGGATCACATCGCCGCCAACATCCGTGATGGTGCAGCCATTGCCTTCGCTCATGGCCTCAACGTGCATTTTGGCCTCATCGAGCCGAAGGCAACCGTTGACGTCGTCATGATCGCACCCAAGGGCCCCGGCCACACTGTGCGCGGCGAATACCAGAAGGGCGGCGGCGTGCCGTGCCTGATCGCTGTTCATCACGATGCATCGGGCAACGCCCATGAACTGGCTCTCAGCTATGCCTGCGGCGTTGGCGGCGGACGTTCCGGCATCATCGAAACCAACTTCCGCGAAGAGTGCGAAACCGATCTGTTCGGCGAGCAGGTTGTTCTCTGCGGCGGTCTGGTCGAGCTGATCCGTGCCGGTTTCGAAACGCTGGTTGAAGCCGGTTACGCGCCGGAAATGGCCTATTTCGAGTGCTTGCATGAAGTCAAGCTGATCGTCGATCTGATCTATGAAGGCGGTATCGCCAACATGAACTACTCGATCTCCAACACGGCTGAATGGGGCGAATACGTCTCCGGCCCGCGCATCATCACCGCCGAGACCAAGGCTGAAATGAAGCGTGTTCTGACCGACATTCAGACCGGCAAGTTCACCTCCGACTGGTTGCAGGAATACAAGGCCGGTGCAGCGCGCTTCAAGGGAATCCGCCGCATGAACGATCGTCACCAGATCGAGGAAGTCGGCGAAAAGCTGCGCGGCATGATGCCGTGGATCAAGGGCAACGCCCTGGTCGACAAAGACAAGAACTAAGCCTCATAGGCTGATTAACTGAAGAGGCCGGGAGCGATCCCGGCCTTTTTGTTCGTGCGCGGCTGGTTGCTCGGGAAAATCAACAGCCATTGAGCGCCTTGATCGAGCGGATGAAATGACGGCCATCGCGGCTCTCGGTCCGGACCAGCGCCTTGCCGTCACACACGTTTTTCCCGGAGGCAAACGTGTAGCTTGCAATGAATTCGTTCTTCGAAACCTCTCTGACGTCAATCAGGTTCAGCGGTTCCCGCAGTGCGCCGTAGAAGCGTGAAAGTTCCGCTGCGGAGAATGGGCCTTTTCCGGTTTTCTCGGGAATGACGAAAGACGCGGCCGTCGCGCCATCGCCAGCGCCAAGGGCAAGGTAGAACGCCTCGACTGCCGTTGCGGCGCTGCCGTAATTGTCTGTCGGATCGGAGATCGGGGTGATGGCGGACACCCAAGCAACGAGCGGTCGGTGATGATGGCCGGTCATCGCCGGCATCGGGTTGATAAGATCGACCGCGACGGCACGATTGCGCAGATTCCGCATCGCAGCGGCGGTCACTTCAGTTTCCACCAGCTGGACTTCATCAAACAGCAGGGCCGGGTCGGCAAAATCCTCGTCGCCCGAAAGGCAAACCGGCTGCGAAAGCGTCAGGACATAGCCCGGCTCCGGGGTGTCGCCCTTTTGCACATCCTCGAAGTTCGGCGGTCCGGCGAAAATCCGGAACGACAACGCACCTTCGAGGGAGGCAGGCTCACCTTTGGAGACGTCAAAACAGTCGGCTGCAAATGCGGCCGGGGCGGCGAGCCACGCGAGAAGGAATCCTGTGACAATCGTTTTCATGCGTGTCCCCCCATGCTTGCGTCGGACACTCTACGCTTTGGAAGATTGTACCGAAACATTGATAACCGGTAGCCCGGCACCTTACTGGCATGCGCGCCGGTATCTCAAGCACGAACCGGCCTGCAGCCTCACATCTGGAAAGTCCAGACCGTGCCATGCCGGCACATCGAAAGGGCAGGCAGGTAAGCCACTGCCGCATGAAACCGGCTCCATCTGCCCCGAAAAAGCTGGATTTCGCGAGGACTGGCGAGAAAGCAGGGTTAATGGGAATCATTTGAATAAGACTGCGATAGCGATGGCAAAGCGGTTTTAACGCTTTGTGGCGTTTACTGCCGCTGTAAGGCAAGCGCCTGACGGAGATGAGCGATGACCGCCGAACTGGCCGGAAAATCCGAACGCCTGCATCACTGGGATTTTTCCCGTGCGTTCTATCTGCTGCTGGGTATCCCGTTTCATGCCGCGGTGATTTATTCATTCAGCCATGAATGGTCGGTGAGTTCGCCTGACAAGAGCGTGGCGCTCACATATTTTGCCGATTTCATCCATACTTTCCGCATGCCCGGCTTCTTCCTGCTCGCCGGTCTGTTCTCGATGATGCTGCTCGACCGCCAAGGACCACTCCCGTGGCTCAGGACGCGGCTCTTCCGCCTCGGCCTGCCACTGCTCTCGGCAACTCTGCTGATCGTGCCGTTCCAGATCGTGGTCCAGCAACTCTCTCTCAAAGTCACGGGAGCGTTGCCGGCCGACGATCTCAAGGGCAAAATTGTGGCCCAGCTCAGCCATTTCGGCGAGCCGTGGATCTCGCATCTGTGGTTTCTGTGGGTGTTGATTGCCTATTGCATCGGGCTGGCAACGTTGCAGGCCTTGGCCCGCGGGTCCCTGCGCGATCGCCTCGAACGCTTTGCCGGCTGGGTCGGCGACAACCGCATTCTCTCGCTTGCAGCATTTGCGGCGCTGTGTCAGCTCGCGGCCCATGCGCAATCGCTGATCGTTGCGGCAAGTCCCTATTACGGAAATGCGGTGATCAACTACAATCTCTATGTGATCTATTTCGGCTTCGGTGCGGCTCTCTATTCAAGCCGCACGCTTCACGATCTGCTGCTCAAGCCGGGTCCGGTCGCGTTTGCGTTGGGCGTGGCACTTGTGAGCTTCTCGCAAATCCCGCACGCCGACCTGTTCATGCACACATTGAAAGTGATGGCCGCCATCATCGGTGCGCTACTGATTGTCGGTTTCATCTCCAGTCTGGCACACCGGCATTTCGGGCAAGCCAATGCCCGGGTCCGCAAGCTGGTCGATGCCTCGTTTACCATCTACCTGTTCCACCACCCGGTGATCTATGTGCTGGCGACGCTGTTCCTGCTGGTCAACCTGCCGCCGGTTCTCGAATTTCTGATCATCACGGTTTCGGCCGGCTTGATATCGTACGCGATCCATTTCGCGGTAAGCCGAAGCGCCATCGCCACACTGATGTTCAATGGTGCCAGACTGAAAGCTGATCGTCCCGTGCCCACCGCTGCATCGGGCCGGCCATTGGCGGGATCACATCCGCTGAGCGGGTAATTGGCTTCCTGCGGCTGAATGGGGCATTTCACCTTCGCTCTTCAGCGCTGCGCCTCCACTTGGATGCGCAAAAGACTTCCAGCAAAAGGGTCTTTGACATCACAGGTAGCATGATGGTGTCTGCAAGGCGGAGAATATATTCATACATATGATAAGAGCTGGCGATTCAGGAAAGCGAAATGAAGACCCGGGCCACCTATGATATGCGCGGCCTGATACCCTGATTCAGATGGAAATAATGTAAAAACAATCGCATATGATAATGCATCGGCTTGTTCCGGGCTAGATCATGTTCGGCCGCGCCCGATTGCTATAAATATGCATATATTCCTAATTTAGTGGAGCATATGCATATGAAAAGTCAGTTTGCAAACATCGAACGCGGCAAGCGGTTTGACCAGGCGATGAAAATGCGCGGTCATCTCAAGGCAATGGCGCTCGCGGTGGAACTCGGGATATCGCCTGCTGCCATCACCAAATGGAAGCAGGGGCATGCAATGTCGGTCGGCCATGCCTGCGCCCTTGCCGATCTGCTCGATATCTCGCTGGATTGGCTGCTGATGGGTCGCAACAGCCCCGATTGGCTGCAACCGGACCAATTGAGCGATACAGAGATCGATCTTGTTTCGATGCTCCGCCAGCGTCCTGAGCGGGTCGGCGGGCTTCTCATCATCCTGTTGAGCGAGATGCCGGAAGTGCCGCCGGTTGGGGATTCGTAACTACAGCACCGCGCATCCAATTGGATGCGCGGTGCTGTAACACTTTGAATTAATGCATGTATGTTATCGTTCAAATGAATCCGTCTGAACGATAGCATACATGCATTAGCGAAACCGGCGGTAAAATTTATAGGTTGTATTAACTTGCAATAAACTACTTAAGGTAGAAATACGTTTTAGTACGGGCTAAAAAGGCAATGGGAAAAAATGAGAAAGCAATAAATAGCAAGTTCAATTGAATAAAACGCATCGTATTTCACATTTTTTCTCTCAAAGGAAACCCGTATTGGAGATTAAAAATGTCAACGCTTCTCACAATCAATGTAAAGAATCTTGAGAGCGCCACTCAAGGCTTCTACTTTTTCCAGCAACCGGCGATTTATACAGGCGGTCAACAGGTCTACAGCAACAGCCTGTTCGAGCAGAGCCTTGCAAATTACAGCGACTCCGGCTCCATGCTGACCTTCCAGGTCAACATGCAATTCTATGCCGGGATCCAGCAGGCTCACAGCACGCCGCAAGTTGGCCAGTCCTCGGGCTATTCATCGGCGAGCCGGGCCATTGACCTGGCGCCTGCCTCAGGCTCTGCCAATGACTGGACGACAGCGTCGGTTAACCCGTTGGGATTGACGCAGCCTGTGGCCGGTACCGGAGTTCAGCCGGGGGCGTTCCGCATTACCACCCCGTCCTACCAGCCACCGGCCGTCTACAATGTCGGATCGGCAGTCGAGGTGAATGGCGGCATATCCCTGTCGAACTTCGTCGTGGCAAATCCGGCAAACAACACCGATTGCGAGCCGATCCTGAAATATTATGTCCAGACCGGCTCCTATACGCCGGGAACAGTCATGGATTTCAGCCAGTCCAGTACGAGCGCCGCGGTTTGCGATTTCACCGGCGGTCATTCGATCATGGACGTCACGCTCAATGCCGATGGCACCTGGGGCGTCCAGATCATTCAGTAGCCCGGGACTCCCAAGCCTGACTGCGACAGTGGGGGCGGGTGGATCCTCGAGTTTCGATCCGCTCTCCTGTCGCAGCCCTGCGGTTCCGTCAGCGTCAGGCTGCCCATAAGCATGCCGGACAAAAGTCCTGATAGGTGCGAAACCCGCGCGGCGGTTGTCGTCATTGCCTCAAGCCCGGCATCACAAGAAATTTCACTCGCCCAGTGCCGCTCCTTTCAGCGGCGGGGGCCGGTCGTCCTCTGTTTGGAAAGGAAGAAAAGACATGGTCGCGCAGTTCAAAATCATTGTCCAGAACCTGTCCAGCCAGAACCAGGATTTCTATGTCTTTCAGCAGCAGGCCTCATTTGGTTATTCAGGGTCGCCGCCAACAATTCTGTCCACCAGCCTGGCATGCGCACAGCTGGCCCCCAGCAGCTTCGGCGCGCAGCTGGATTTTGGCTTTGAGACCCAGGTCTATGCGGGAGCGCTCAACACCAACGCATCGGCAGCCATGACGGCATTTAGCGCCCGCATCTCGTTTGTCACCACATTGGCTGTCACCAGCCAGGCATCTGCGGCGCAACCGATCGCGCTTACGCCCGCGCCGCCAAATGGCACCGCGAACAATTGCTCCACCCTGATGATAAATCCCCTTGGTCTGTCGACGCCGCAGAACCTCTCGAGCCTCGCCCCCGGCAGTTTCGGTATCCAGATCCCTACCTATACGCCAGCACTGACGCCGGACCTGTTTTGCGGATGCGCGGTCATCAACCAGAACGGCATCATCGTCTTGTCGAGCTTCATTGCACCCGCTCCCAACAACCTGCTCACCTGTGCCCCGCTGCCTGTCTATTACGTCAATCGCGGCAATCACCAGGTGGGAGAGACAATTCCCTATGACACATCGCTGGCCGCCGAGTGCGATTTCAGCACCGGCTATCAGGTCATCACGGTCACATACAATCCAGACGGCACGTTCACGACATCGGGGAGCTGATCTGCGCTTTGGCGCAAGGCGAACCGTAACTTGTGAGGCAACTCACAGCGCAAGGCAACGAAACCAAGAAAGGACAACGAAGATGTTGAAGCACCCGAAACCGACGATGAGCAAATCCCAACAATCACTTGCCACCATGGTCAGGTCTGCACTGCTGACAGCGGTGGCAACAGTGCCGCTGTTGGCCGCCACGCTACCGGCCTCGGCACAACTGGCTTTTTCAGCAGATTGCAGGATCAATCAGGCGATCGCGGTGGTGGCGCCCAACGATGCTATCCTGTTCTCCAAGCACCCTGTGCCGCATCCCAATGGCACGGCCACGGTCTTCTCGATCATCGGGCTGAACAATGACGTCATTCCGGCCGGATCGAATTCCTGCGTCATCGCAGCACCCGCTGCCAACGACACCTATTGTTTCCAGGCTCGCGACGACGCCACCATCCTGCAGGTCGGCGCCCAGCCGATACGGAATCCGGGCGGACTGACCGCCTGTCAGTAAGGTTCAGAATAAAGCGCGCAACCGGCCGCGGCAGGTTTGCGGCCTGTTGCGCTCCGAACCAAGTCATCATCAACCCAAACCACAGGAGATCAAAATGACCAAAGTCTCGATAACGCTGACCGGCGCCGACAAGGAAAATGTCACCTATGTTCTGTTGGGAGGCAAGCGATGGGGTCTCAATGGCTCAGCCTATGACACGCAACAGGCGGTCGATTCCGGCAGTCAGGACTGGAAAGTCGGGTTTCCCAGATCCGAAGCCGAGGGCGAAATAGATGTCCCTGACGATGCCACAACAGTCATGACCGTTGATGCAAAGCCGGATGAAGTCACCGTCAGTTTCTGAAGCGCCAATGCCGACGCGGCCATGATCTCGAGCTTTAACGTCGGCAAGCTGGCGTCACCCCGCGCTCATGCCCGCCACCATCGCCGCCAGCGCCACGATGTGGATCAGCATGATCGCCTTGTCGTTCCACAACACACCGACGGCGAACCAGCCGAACACGCCAACCACGAACAGATAGAGGTTCCACGGCGTCCAGCCGAAGCCGGTCGCCGTGTAGCCCAGAATCTGCACGATCGACGCCACCCATTTTACCGCAAAGGCGATCCGTTCGCTCGATACAGTTGCAACAACTGCAGTCGTCATGACACGTGTCTCCTTATGTCGCCGGTCAAACCGACCGCGTCAGGCCGCCGTCGATGCGGATGTTCTGGCCGGTGATATAGGCGGCATCATCCGACGCCAGATAAGACACCAGCGACGAGACTTCCCGCGCGTGGCCATAGCGGCCCATCGGGATTCGCGCTCGGCGCGCTTCGGTCTCCGGCAAACTATCGATGAAGCCCGGAAGCACATTGTTCATGCGAATGTTCTTGGCCGCATACTTGTCAGTATAGAGTTTGGTGAAGCTCGCCAGCCCGGCGCGGAACACGCCCGAGGTCGGAAACAGCGGATCGGGCTCAAATGCCGCAAAAGTCGAGATGTTGATGATCGTGCCGCCGCCCTGAGCCTCCATGTGCGGCGTGACCAGCCGGGCAGGGCGGATCACGTTCATCAGGTAATATTCCATGCCCTTGTGCCAGTCATCATCGCTGATCGTCAGCAGATCGCCCTTTGGACCATGCCCGGCGGAATTGACCAGCACATCGATGCGTCCCCAGGCCGCAATCGCCTTGCCGACAAACGCGATGAGCGCGTCCGGATCGAGATTGGAGCCGGTATGGCCGACGCCGCCGAGCTCTTGCGCCAGCGCCTCGCCCTTGCCCGACGAGGAAAGGATGGCGACCTTGAACCCGTCAGCCGCCAACCGTCGCGCCGCGTCCGCGCCTATGCCGCTGCCGCCGGCGGTGATCAATGCAACCTTGTGTTCGCTCATGATTTTTCTCCTTGCTGTTCACCCAAATTTACCGGCCGGCGAAGACGTTGACCAATCATGTTTTCTCGCCCAGACTGTAGAAAATCTACTGTCATTCGGAGCACACCATGAGGCTGCCCAATCTCAATGGCGTCCGCGCCTTCGAAGGAGCCGCGCGCCATCTCAACTTCCGCCTGGCCGCCGAAGAGCTGAACCTGACGCAGGGCGCAGTCGCCCAGCAGGTCCGCAATCTCGAAGCCTCGCTCGGCCAGAAGCTGTTTGTCCGAAAGCCACGCGGTCTGGAACTCACAGAAAAAGGCGCGGCCTATTTCACCGAAATCCACGCAGCACTCACCCGCATCGATCAGGCTACCGCCCGTCTGGCGCCCCAGAGCCGCAGCGTCGTGCTTAGCGTCCCGCCGTCTTTTGCCAGCATGTGGCTGATGCCGCGCCTGACCGAGTTCGAGGCGCTCCATCCTGATGTCGATCTACAGGTGATTGCGTCCGAGGGGCTGGCGGATTTCGACACCGATGGCGTTGATCTGGTGGTGCGGCAGGCGGCTCCCCCCTTTGCCCAAAACCTCAAATCGGTGCTGCTGACGCCGTTCAATCTGGTCGCTGTCGCCAGCCCCACTTACTTGCAAACCGCACCGCCGACCGACGAACTGGAAAATTTCCGCGCCCACCGTCTGCTCGAGAGCAGCCATAGAAACTGGCTTCATCTGCTCGGCAGTGATGAGACGGCCGGAAAGGCGGTGCGTGTCTCGCGCTTCAACCAGACGTCGCTGGCAATCGCAGCTGCCCGCGCCGGCCGAGGTGTGGCGATAGCGCCGCAAGCCCTGATCGAACCCGACATCTCCTCCGGCGACCTCAAGATCGTCTGGCGCGACGAGACGAAATCCGCGACCGGGTTTTATGCGGCTGGACTGGCCCGTTCAGGCCGGGCGACAAAAGACCGGGATCATCTGGCGGGCTGGCTCTGCAAGCAATTCGGGGTGGAGTGGAAGTAGGCCGATTTTTTAGCCGCCCCGAACCACCCGGCCCAGCCGCTTGATGCCTTCCTCGATCATCGCCTCGCTGGCACACGAAAACGACAGCCGCAGTGTGTTGGCGCCGGAGCCGTCGGCAAAGAACGCACGGCCCGGAACAAAGGCGACACGTTCGGTCTTCAGGCTTTCGGCCAGCAGGGCCGCGCCATCGGCGCCCTCGGGCAGCGTCACCCAGATGAACATTCCGCCATCGGGTTTGGTCCATGTCACGCCGTCAGGCATGTGGCGGGAGAGCGCTGCCAGCATCGCATCGCGCCGCGCCTGGTAAACGCTGCGGATCTTGGCGACCTGGGCGTCAAAACCGTCGGAGGCGACCTGGTGGATTGCCATCTGGTTAAGCGTCGCCGAATGCAGGTCGGCTGCCTGTTTCATCAGTACCAGTTTCGAAATCACCGGCATGGCCGCGCAGACCCAGCCGACCCGCAGGCCCGGCGCCAGTGTCTTGGAAAAACTGCCGCAATAGATCGTGCGAGTGTTTTCGATTGAGCCGTTGCGTTCGATGTCGAGCGCCAGCAGCGGCCGCACTTCCTCGCCATCGTAGCGCAGCGACTGGTAGGCGGCGTCTTCGATCACCGCGATGTCGAGCTCTTCCGCCAGATCGAGAATCTTTTTGCGCGCGGACTCGGCAAGGGTTTCGCCGGTCGGGTTGGCGAAATCGGCTGAGGCATAAGCGAACTTCACTTGCCCACCATTCGCCACCGCCGTCTCGCGGTAGTCAGTGGCCGAGCGGTTACCGAGCGGGGTGAGGCGGTCATAGTTCGGTTCATAGGCGTTGAACGCCTGCAGCGCGCCGAGATAGGTCGGCCAGCCGACCAGCGCCGTGTCGCCCTTCGACAAAAACAGCTTGCCGAGATAATCCAGCGCCTGCTGCGAGCCGGAGGTGATCATGATGTTGTCGGCGGTGCACTCGACCCCGAGCGAGGCCATGCGGCTGACCAGCCAGTCACGCAACGGCTTGTAGCCTTCGCTGACCGAATATTGCAGCGCCGCGCCCTTCAAGTCCCCGGTCAGCGCCGATGTCAGCGCCGCACCAAAGGCTTCGGCTGGAAACAGTGCCGGATCGGGAATGCCGCCGGCGAACGAGATCACGTCTGGCTGGTCGAGCAGCTTGAGCAGTTCGCGAATCTCGGATGCCTTCATCCGTTCCGCCCGCGTGGCAAACAACTTTGGCCAATCGAGTCCGTGGCCGGTTGTTGCTGTTTCTGCCGGGGCTGCTTGTGTGCTCATGTCCAATCCTCCCAGGTGCGGCCTGCGTTCGCCGCAGTGCGCCCTTCCATTCTTGCCGGCCATTTCTGCCAGGATGCATGTTCGTTTCATTCAGGCGAAACGGTCCGGGAGCAACAAAAATACGTTCATGACGGTCTGGGAGCAATAATGCTCACGAATCGGAAAGTATGTCAATAATGCTGACCTATTTCGAAGGGGCGATTTATTCTGAGCTCATCTGTCCCGCTCGGGCTGCCGGGATCCGCGCGCGAATTAATCGGTTAGATTGACGCAGGTGCCAATTTCGCTCCGATCAGCCATTGCTTTTCCACCAATAATGCAAAGGATTACCTTGTCCTTGTCGAAGCTGATGACTAAGTGACGAGCACAATACCGCGCCAAGCGGATTTCAGAGGGACGTCCCCGGGGATTATTGATGAGCGCAGCTGCGCCTGGTACGACTTTTATTGTCCTGATGCTGCCGTTTCTGGCGGCGTTGATTGCTCCGTGGCTGACGCGTCGCCTCGGCCACAATGCCGCTTGGGTTCTGGCCTTGGCGCCTGTGGCGATCTTCATCCATTTTCTTGGGTTCTCGTCCGAAATAGCCGATGGCGGTGTTATCACCGGCGGTTTCCAATGGGTGCCGTCCTTCAATGTCAGCTTCTCATGGCTGATCGACGGCCTGTCGATGACTTTCGTGCTGCTGATCTCGGGCATTGGCGCGCTGATCATGCTCTATTCCGGCGGCTATCTCAAAGGCCATGCGCAACTGGGCCGGTTCTTCTCGTTCATGCTCTTGTTCATGGGGTCGATGCTCGGCGTCGTGATCTCCGACAGTTTCCTGATGCTGTTTGTCTATTGGGAACTGACCTCGATCACCTCGTTCCTGCTGATCGGGTTCGATCACACCCGCGAGGCCTCGCGCCGTGCCGCGTTACAGGCGCTGGTTGTCACCGGCGGTGGCGGGTTGGCTCTGCTGGCGGGTCTTCTGGTGATCTGGAACATCACCGGTGTCAGCCAGATTTCGCTGTTGTTCATCCTCGGTGACGAGCTGCGCAACAGCCCGTTTTATCTGCTGGCGCTGATTTTGGTGCTTGGCGGCGCGTTTTCCAAATCGGCGCAGTTCCCGCTGCATTTCTGGTTGCCCAACGCCATGGAAGCGCCGACGCCTGTCTCGGCCTATCTGCATTCGGCCACCATGGTCAAAGCCGGCGTCTATCTGCTGATGCGGCTCAATCCGGTGTTGGGTGATACCGTCTGGTGGGAAACCATTCTGCCTGTGTTTGGCGGCACCACGCTGATTGTCGGCACGCTGCTTGCCATCCGCCAGACCGACCTGAAGCTGATGCTGGCCTACACCACGGTGTCTTCGCTGGGGCTTCTGGTGATGCTGACCGGCTTCGGCACCGAGCACGCCATTGCAGCGGCCGTGCTCTATCTTGTGGCGCACTCGCTGTTCAAGGGCGCGCTGTTCATGGTCGCAGGGCTGATCGATCACGAGGCCGGAACCCGCGATGTCACCAGACTGGGCGGCCTGCGCAAGGCGATGCCGATCACCTTCATTGCCGCGATGGCCGCCGCCATCTCCATGGCCGGTCTGCCGCCATTCATCGGCTTCCTCGCCAAGGAAGAGATCTATTACGCGCTGTGGGCCACCAATCCCTGGTCGCTGGCTTTTGTAGCGGTGGCGGTTGTCGGCAACGGCCTGATGTTTGTCATCGGCTTTGCGGTTGCCATCAAACCGTTCTTTGGAGCGCCGGTCAAAACACCCAAACATGCCCATGAAGGTCCGGTTCTGCTGTGGCTCGGGCCACTGACGCTCGGGATTGCAGCGCTGGTGTCGGCGCTGATCTCGCCGCTGACCCACCGCTTCATCTCGTCGCCGATGGCAAGTGCCGTGGCGGGGGAGGCGGAAACCGTGACCATCTCGGTGATCCCCCATATGGGCCCGGCGCTGATCCTGTCGTTGATCACCATCGTTTTCGGCGTCATTGCCTACCGGATGCTTGATCGGCTTCGCGCTGGTATGGTCTGGCTGTTGTCAGCCATCGGCTGGGGGCCTGATCGTGGCTTTGACCAGTTCATCACCGGTGTCGTGCGTCTGTCGGTCTCCGTGACCCGGTTCGTGCAGCCGGGCCGTCTTGAAATCTACATGACCGTGACCTTCCTGATGATCGCGGCAGCCCTGATCGGGCCAATGGCCTGGTACGGCGAATGGCCGGCGATGCCGGTCTGGCCTGAGGACATGCAGTTCCATGAACTGGTTGTCTTCGCCATCGTCATCATCGGCCTGCTGGCGGTGATTTATGCCCGTGACAGGCTGACAGCCATTGTCTCGCTCGGCATCCAGGGCTTTGCCGTGGCGCTGATCTTCATGTTGTTTGGTGCGCCTGATCTCTCCTTCACCCAGTTCATGGTTGAAACCCTGGCAGTCGTCATTCTGGCCCTGGTCATGACCCGGTTGAAACTGCACGCCGCGGATCATCGGCCAACCCTGCAGAAGCTTTTCGACATGAGCGTGGCGATCGCCTGTGGCGGAGGCTTCACACTTTACCTGATGGCGGTGACCCAGCAGCCGTTCAACACCGCGCTGAGCGATTTCTTCTCGGCCTATTCCAAGGTCGTCGCCCATGGCGCCAATGTCGTCAACGTCATTATCGTGGATTTCCGCGGCACGGATACGCTGGGCGAAATCGCGGTGGTGATGGTCACCGGCCTTGCCATCCTGTCGCTGATCCGCATCCGCACCTCGCGCGTCAAGGTCGCCGACAATGATCCCGACCGCAATGGTGTGACCGAGCAGACTGCGGAGGTCAGATGATATGCGTACGGTGATCTTCCGCTCGATAGCGCCTTACCTGACCAGCCTCATGGTGCTGTTTTCGATTTTCGTTTTGCTGCGCGGCCACAACGAGCCCGGCGGCGGCTTTATCGGTGGCTTGATCGCAGCCTCCGCGCTGGCCATCTACGGTATTGCCTGTGGCGTAGCCCCGGTCCGTCGCGCCATCTATTTCCACCCGATGGGCATTGCCGCCTTCGGGCTGTTCATGTCGGCAATGGCCGGTGTGCTGTCGATGTTTGCCGGCGTGCCCTACATGTCGGGATTGTGGATCTATCCGCATCTCTTTGGTGTCGAAGTGGCGCTGTCGAGCGTTCTGGTGTTTGACGTCGGCGTCTATCTGGTTGTCGTCGGCGCCATCAGCTCGATTGCGCTGGCGCTTGAGGAAAGGGACCGCGACTGATGGAACCGATCTTCGCCATTCTGGTGGGCGCGCTGTTCACCGTTGCCATCTACCTGTTCCTGTCCAAGCACATCATCCGCATCCTGATGGGCGCGGCTATATTGGGCAATGCCGTCAATCTGCTGATCTTCACTGCCGGGCGTGTCACCCGCGAGGTGCCGCCGATCATTTCGGGAGATGCCAGCGCATTGACGGAGGCTGCTGCAAATCCGTTGCCGCAGGCGCTCATTCTGACGGCTATCGTGATCTCGTTCTCGTTCTTCGCGTTTCTTCTGGTGTTGGGTTACCGCGCCTACCAGGAACTCGGGACCGACAATTCCGACGAGATGCGTTTGGCTGAACCGGTGGGCGAACCAGCCCCCCCAACCGGTTACTGAGGGGAGATCGGCAATGGCTGGCAACAGTGAAGCGCTTCAGGATTTCTCCGCCGTTTACACGATGCAACCGGTGGCGGCTGCCGATTGGCTGATCATCGCGCCTGTCGTCTGGTGCATCCTTATCGGCGCCGTGCTGCTGATGCTGCGCAAGCGCGCTGATGTGCAGCCGGTGATCGCGATTCCCGCGCTGTTTGTGCTTGTTCTGATGACGCTGGGGCTGCTCGTTCATGTCGTCCAGAGCGGCACGCTGACCATGACCATGGGCCGCTGGCTGCCACCCTTCGGGATTTCGTTTACGGTTGATCTGCTCGGCGCGTTCTTCGCCGCCACTTCGGCGCTGGTGGCGCTTGGCGCCGGCATCTATGGCCGCAGCGATGTAGATGACACCGGCCGCCGCTACGGCTTCTACCCGTTCCTGATGCTGATCATGGCCGGTATTCTCGGCGCGTTTCTGACTGGCGATATCTTCAATCTCTATGTCTGGTTCGAGGTTCTGCTGATTTCCTCCTTCGGGCTTCTGGTACTGGGCTCGGAGCGCAAGCAGCTTGATGGCGCGGTCAAATACGCGTTCCTCAATCTGATCGCCACGACGTTGTTTCTGGTTGCCACCGGCTATCTCTACGGCCTGTTCGGCACGCTCAACATGGCTGACATCGCCATCAAGGCGTCGGAACTGCGCAGCACCGCGCCGCTGATGACGCTGGTGACGCTTTATCTTCTGGCTTTCGCCATGAAGGCAGCCGCGTTCCCGGTCAATTTCTGGTTGCCTGCGTCTTATCACACGCCGCGGCTGGTGGTTTCTGCGCTGTTTGCCGGACTGCTGACCAAAGTCGGCATCTATGCATTGCTCAGGATCCTGGTGATGCTGTTTCCCTTCGAGCGCGAGGAGTTGTCCTTCCTCATCGCCATCGCCGCAGCGCTGACCATGGTCCTTGGCGTCATCGGGGCTCTTGCCCAGAACGACATTCGCCGTTCACTTGGCTTCCTGGTGATTTCCGGCATCGGCGTGATGATGGCGGGCCTTGCGCTCGGAAGCCCTGCGGGTCTGTCAGGCACGATTTTTTACGCCGCGCATTCCATGGTGGTGATGACGGCGCTGTACTTCGCGGCAGGCATCGGCGCACGGCTGGGCGGCAGTTTTGAACTGACGTCGGCGGGGGGGCTTTATGTCAAAAATGCCCTGATCGCGGCGATGACGTTGATGCTGTTCTTCTCTGTTGCGGGTTTGCCGCCGTTCTCCGGATTCTGGCCCAAGATCATGCTGGTCAAGGCCTCGCTCGACATCGGCGCCTGGTGGCTGGCCGGATCGATACTGGTGACAGGCTTTTTGACAACCATCACCGTCGGACGGATTTGGGTGCTTGCCTATTGGCGCCCGGCTGCAAACGAGGGTCCGGGTGCCGAACCATCAAGCCCGTTGCCGATGGGGCCCACGATCGCGCTTGCCGGTCTCGTTGGCCTCTCCGTCGCCGCCGGCGTCTGGCCCGAGCCTGTGATGGCGCTGGCTCAGGATGCGGCGCGCGGGCTTCTTGATCCGTCAGCTTATGTGCTGTCGGTGTTTCCCGCGGAGGTGCCACAATGAGCCTGTTCCTGGTCAATGTGCTGCTGGCGCTGGCGTGGGCGGCCGTCACTGGATCGTTCAGCTTTTTCAATTTCGCGTTTGGGTTCTTGCTGGCGATTTTTGCCTTGTCGCTGATCCGCGAACAGGTCGGTTCCACCGGATACTTCTCCCGCGCCCGGCGCGTTATCTCGCTCTTGCTGCTGTTCCTCTACGAGTTGGTGCTGTCCGCCTGGAAAGTGGCCGTGATGGTACTGTCGCCGCGCATGGATCTCAAACCGGGAATTTTTGCCTATCCGCTCAGGGTCGACCGTGATTTCGAAATCACCATTCTGGCCAACCTGATCACACTCACACCCGGCACCTTGTCGGTCGATGTGTCGGACGATCGCCGCATTCTCTATGTTCATGCAATCGATGCTTCCGACCCCGATGGTGCCCGGCGCGACATTGCCGAAGGGTTCGAGCGCAAGATCATGGAGGCGTTCCGATGATCAGCATCGCAGCCATATTTGAGTCAGCTGTAACCCTTGCCTTGGGTATCTTGAGCCTGTCGTTCCTGGTTACCATTTACCGGATCGTCAAGGGACCGACATTGCCTGACCGAATTCTCGGTCTCGACATGCTGGTTGCCATCGCCATCGGATTCATCGCGGTGATCGGCATCAAGACCGGCTATACGCTCTATGTCGATGTTGCTATCGCTCTGGGACTGGTTGGCTTTCTGGCCACAGTGGCTTTTGCCCGCTTCGTTCTGTCGCGCGGCAAGACCGAGGACGATATCCTGACAGAAGCGCGCGAAGCGGCATCCGAGGCGCGTCGTGAAGCCAAGGCTGCGTCAAAGGCCCGATCCAGATCGGCAGATGGAGCGGAAGTTCAATCCGTGTCCGGCGAAATCTCGCGGAGGCAAGACAATGAATGAAGTAGCCACCCTGACATCTGCGGCACTGCTGGTCATAGGCTCGTTTTTTGCTCTCGTTGCTTCAATCGGTTTGCTGCGCTTGCCGGATGTCTATACTCGAATGCATGCTGCTTCCAAGGCAGGCACTATGGGCTCCTGCCTGATGCTTATCGCGCTTTCCATTCATGCCACTGACGTCGGAACCATGTCGCGGGCGTTGGCTGGCGTGGTCTTCTTTTTGCTGACGGCACCGGTATCTTCGCATCTTCTGGCGAAAGCGGCCTATTCTGTCGGTTACCGGTTACATTCTTCTGCTGTAATGGATGACATGGAGCCCAAAGATCAGGGGTAGAGATAAATCAACGTAGTTTAATATTTATGCAACCTATAAATTCAATGCGATCTAGGTCTCGCGCTTGAATTACATATTCTTATCAATTTGTGTAAAATTGTATTAATGACACTGACATTATACAAGAAATAGTACTTGTTTAAGGTATAAAACAATGTAAATCCAACGCAGCGGCTTGTCGTGCGGAGTGTGCGTTATTTGTAACCATTTTGTTCCGGAAGCCAGACAGCTTGCTTATTAGAAAAAATGTTAGGACCAGACTATGACAGAAGCAAACAAAGACAATGGTGCGGATTTGCTCATCGAGTTGACCGCAGAAATTGTCGCGGCTTACGTGAGTAACAACTCGGTAGCCGCTAATGATCTTCCGAACGTGATTTCGCAGGTGCATGCAGCACTTGGTGGGGCCACAACACCTACGGAAGAAGTCGTTGAGAAGCCGAAGCCAGCAGTGTCGGTTCGCCGCTCGATCCAGAATGATTATTTGATCTGCCTGGAAGACGGCCAGAAGTTCAAGTCGCTCAAGCGTCACCTTATGACCCACTACGGTCTGACTCCTGAGCAGTACCGCGAGAAGTGGGAGCTGCCGGCAGACTATCCAATGGTCGCTCCTTCCTATGCAGAGGCACGTTCGCGCCTTGCAAAGGAAATGGGTCTTGGCCAGAAGCGCAAGCGCGGCAAGTAAGATCCGGCTGGTCGAACGGTTCGGTCGTCAACCCTGAACCGGGATCAGCGGAACTTGTTTTTGGGCTTCGCTTTGATGGCAAGCTCGATAAACGATCTCGAAAAAACCGTAGCCTCCTGGCTGCGGTTTTTTTGTTGCAATCGGCCAGAATCCCGTTTCGGGATTGCGACCCTGCTGCATGGAGGTGGGTGAGTTGAAAATTCGTGAGGAAAAAATTCCTCATATTTCAGTTTATAAAATGCAAAAACTACGCAGAATCAACGTTAAGGTGTGGCGAGTGGGTGGCTGCACGTCCGCATAGTCTGCATATCATGTAAGAAAATATTCCTATCAATGGAGATTTTTCATCATGACATCCCGACGCACAGACAAAGCCAGCCGCAATCCGGGCAACATCGCTACTTGTATCGGTCACACAGCGGACACGTCGCAGGTGAGTGCTCTGAGCGGCTCCTTGCTTGGCAACGAGACGGTTCTGGCGTTGGCAACCCTTGCCGGTGGCGCCGGTCTAAGCGAATTGCTCGGGCTTGCCGGTGTACCGGATGCTGGCTCAATTCAAACCGCGCCGAACAGCCGTTCAGGCCAAACCGCCAGAAGGGTCACATTTGTTGACATCTTGCGATGCCGCGTAACCTGGCGGCTGGTGGCGGAGTTGTTCGCAACCGCCTGCGAGCGGGATTTGCCCGAAGGCGCCGCCCGGCGCAGGCCGCGATGCCATATGCGGCAGATCGCCATGTATCTCAGCCATGTGGTGCTTTCCGTGCCGTACCAGACCATCGCCACAGCCTTCGGCCGTGACCGAACAACCGTGATGCATGCCTGTTCGGTGGTTGAGGACCGTCGCGATGATGCCGGCTATGACCGGTTTGTCGAGCAATGCGAGCGGTGCATCGCAGCTGTTTTCGCACCCCTGGGGCAAGACAATGCAGAACTCTGAGGTTCGCCAGTCGCGCAAGGCTCTTGCCGGGCTCGTCGGGTTTCTGGCACGCGGTTCTGCAACCTGTGCCGCTTCGCGGCCGGGTCAGGTAGAGATTGTCCGCAACGACGGCACAGGACGAAAAGCCGATGCGCGGGTGTTCAGGGCTGCACTTGAGCGAGGCTTGATCGTCGCAGACCGCTCCGGGTCACAGCTATCCGATACCGCGCCATCCTACACATCGACGCCAGAGGGTCGTGCAGCACTCAAGCGCTGGCTTGCTGATCCGGAAAGTGCGTTTCAGGACCAGCATCGTTCGCTGGTGGGGGGATCCGATCCCGATCACGGGCAAGTAACTATCAATGATGCAGAATCGCCGCTGACAACCCTAGCGCGGATCAAGGGCAGGGGTGGCGTCTTGTTCCTTGACCCCTCGCAGGTTGAAGCGGGCGAGAGGCTGCGGGTCGACTTCACCCGTGGACAGATGCAGCCGTCGCTCGGCCAGCGCTGGGAGCCAGTGCGGATGGGCAGACAAGCAGGTTTGTCCGGCGGCGCGGCGGAACTTACCGACGCGGCTTTGTCGGCCCGGATGCGGGTGGAAGCTGCACTGGCAGAGGTCGGACCGGAACTGTCCGGCGTGCTGCTTGATGTGTGTTGTTTTCTCAAAGGTCTGGCCGAGGTTGAACGCGAACGGCAGTGGCCGGCGCGCTCAGCCAAACTTATGCTGCGAACGGCGCTGGCGGCACTGGCCAGGCATTATCTCGCGCCAAGGCGAAAGCTCAACCGCCAGTCTGCGCCGCCGCCGCATGCGCCTTGATACGCATCACCATCGATCGCAGACCGTTCGCACGCTGCGTCGAGAGGTGTTCGCCCAGCCCCAGCCGAGACATCAGTGCTGCCTCGTCGAGCTTTTCGACCACTGAGGCTTTTTGCCCCGAGGTCGCGGCCAGCACGATGGCGACCAGGCCGCGCACGATATGGGCGTCCGAATCCCCCCGGTAGATCATCACCGGATCGCCGGGGTCTCCCGCTTCGGTCTCGGCAACCAGCCAGACCTGGCTGGCGCAGCCCTTGACCTTGTTTTCGTCGATCTGCTCGGACGTGGGCATCTCGGGCAGTGCCTTGCCGATCTCGATGAGGTAGCGGTAGCGATCTTCCCAATCGTCAAGATATTCGAAATCGTCAATGATGGTTTGCAGCTTGGACATCTGGGTTCCCTGTCACTCGCCAGTCATATAGGCGGATTTGGCCGTTTATGCACCCCGTCGGAGCGCAATTCCTTGGCCAATTTGAAGGTGATTGATCTGCTGCGAGTGACGAGACGAAACTGGAAAAGGAAGGCGAGGGCCTGCTGATCTGGCTGCTCAAAAAAAAAACGCCGCCGGGAGGAAGGGCTGTTCCCGGCGGCGGCGCGTCAAACGCGTCTAGAGTTGGCAGTGTTTAGCATCATGTAACTTACGGGCAGATCCCCTCGGCGACCGCACCTTCATGGCGCGGGCGGGCGAGGAAACTTAGTTGGTCACGGGCAGAGATCCGGTCACCAGATCGGGTTCACCATCGGCGAATTTGGTATCGAGAAACTGGTAGGCAATCCGGGCACCTTCCTTGGCACGCATGCCGAGAGCGGCGAAAGTCTCGCTGCCGGTCTCGCAGATATCGGGCTTGCGGACGCAGATTTGCTTGATGTCCTCAAGTGCTTCCACAGCTGCGGCCATACTGTGACCGACTTCAAGCGGCGGCGCAGCATCAAGCGCCTCGCGTGAATTCGTATCGAGAAATGGCAAGGCGATCAGCACAAGTGAAAACCAGAAACTTCCCTTTATTAGAAACCACATGGGTTAGCCCTTCCTGTTGTCCGCCATCTTTGGGCGGAGATGCTCGGGTTGTCCCGAACTTGACGGTGATCATGATGCAAATTCTTCAAGGCGGATTTGAAGCGGGTGATATGTTTTGAGCCAAATTTGCAGAAAATTTTAGGCAATTGCCCAGACCGCATGTTTGGCAGAGGAATCCAGGCCTTCATGACTGCATCTGCATCTTGCACTCGCGGGGAAAACCGTCGCCAGCGCTGGTATTTAGCGGTTTTGAGCCGGAAAATTCCGGAGTCTGGGGAGCCGTCATTGGGGAAAGCAACGATTAACCATATTGGTCAAAGCACGGCTTGCGCAGCCGCTCAGGCTTCAATCTCGGCGGTTTGAGCAGCGCTGAGTCGCGTGGCTTATCCTTTCCTTAAGTCAGCAATGGCAATGTTGGGCCAACAAGAAACAACTGCGGCGTGTACGGATTCGGCAGTGACAAAATTTGACAACCTCATCGATAGAATGAAGCTTGCTGGACGGCAGACTGCCGAGTCCTGGCTGGGTTCCGCTGTGCATGATTCCGAGGCCTGTGAGGGCCAGGTGCGTGCCATGACGTACTGTCTTTCAAGTGCCATTGTTGTACCAATGATTACCGCGCCCGTTCTGCTGACCGCGTTTGCCTGGCCGCAAGCAATTGCCGGGGCGCTCGGCGCAGCTGCACTGCCGATTGCCACAGCTGGCCTGCTGGCTGCCAGCGGTTCGCCGCGTATCGCAGGGCGGGTTGCACTTGCTGCGGCCACCCTGGCGCTCAGCGTGCTTGTGATGGTCAGTGGTGGACTGGCGTCTCCATTTCTCCTGCTTCTTGCATTGCTGCCGCTTGAGGCAGCGATACAGTCGAAAAAACCATCAGGTCTGGTTCTGGGAATGCTTGCCGCTGTATCGGCAATCATTGTCATTGCCGGATTAGACGTGGCTGGTCATGCCGCAATCGTTCCAGATGGCGCGCTTCTGGCAGCCGGGATGGCTTTTGCGTTCTACGCACTGGTTCGCGGTCTCGCATTCAGCCTGGAAAGCCAGGCTCCTGCTACGGCCGTTGTAGCCCTCGAAATCGAGCAACCTGTCGCAAGGCATGAAGCAGACATTCTCGACCGTCTGTCCGGATTGGTGACTTTGCACGATGCGCATGGTGACGTTGTGCGTGTTTCTGGCGCCGATCATGTGGATTTCACCCGGAAAATCGGCGAATTTGCGGGCAAGGGATATGTCAGCCGTATCCATGTTGCCGATCGCATTGCCTTCCTTGACGCCATCGACAGCCTGCGCCGTGGGGAAGCCCGCAGCCAGGTCGAGTTGCGCTTTGACTGCCCGGGCGAAGCCTCGCAGTTTGTCCATGTTGCGGTGTCACTGTCGGCTGAACGGACAGCGGATGGCCTGTTTGCTGGCGTTCTGGCCCAGACCCGCGACATTTCGGCGGAGGTCGCAGATTACTTCCGCGCCAATGCGGTTGTCGAGGAGGCCGAAAGCGCCAATGCGTCCAAGACCCGGTTTCTCGCCGCTGTCAGCCATGAACTGCGCACGCCGCTCAATGCCATCATCGGCTTCTCCGATATTCTCGCCCGCGAGATGTTTGGAACATTCAGCGATGACCGGCAGCGCGAATATGTTGGCTTGATCCACCAGTCGGGCGAGCATTTGCTGTCTCTGGTCAACACCATGCTCGACATGTCGAAGATCGAGGCCGGACGCTATGAAGTGTTCGTTGAGCCATTCGAGATCGGCGACGTCATCGACAGCTGTGACGCCATGTTGCGCCTGCAGGCCTCCAACCGGAATGTGACGCTGACCCGCCGGCTGGCCCGCGGTGCCAGTGAAGTCGTGGCCGACAGGAGTGCAGTGCATCAGATCCTGATCAATCTGGTCGGCAATGCGATCAAGTTCACCGAGGCAGGCGGCGTCGTCAATGTCGATGCTGCCATCCGTGATGGCCGGCTTCAGCTTGTTGTCAGCGATACCGGAATTGGCATCCCTGCTGAAAAACTGGCCTGCATCGGCGAGCCCTTCGTTCAGGCGCAGAACGAGCTTGGCCGCCATTACGAGGGAACAGGTCTTGGCCTGTCGCTGGTCAAGGGGCTGGTCGATCTGCACGGCGGCGAATTCACCATCGAAAGCAGCGAGGGTGAGGGCACCGTCGTGACCATAGACCTGCCAGCCGACGGCTCAGGCGCCAATCGCCAGCCTGACGACAGCACGGGTGCAGCGGCCGTTGTGTTTCCGCCTCTTCTGCCAAAAGCCGTCAGGAAATCGGCCAGAGACCTGACCCGAATTGATGAAAAAACCAGGAATGAAGACTATGCCGAGACAGCGCGTATCGCCTGACTTGTTGGATGATGAAACCGGTAAGGGCCATGGCATTCTGGGAATGCTCGGGTCTATCGTATCTGCACATCCCTCGCTTGCCGGGGGCAGTGTGGCCTTTGCGGTGATTTTCGGCTTCGTCGCAACCAATGCGCTGTGGCATCAGCCCGGGCAGCATCCCGCGCCGATCCTTAAAACCCGGGACGTGGCGGCCGCGGCTGTCCCGCTCGCATCGGTCAAACCGGACGTCCTGACGCCTTTGATCAAGGGCGCGCCGACACGTACCGTAACCACCTACCGGATTGAACGCAGCGACGACACACCAACGGCCTCGATCCCTGTTCCCAATGCCGCACCCGCGCCAGCATTAGCTCAGAAAGCTGTTGTCGCAGACACAGCGCCGGCTTCCGATCCCGTGCTGGCCAGAATTCAGGCGCTCCTTGCGGGAAAGGGGCTTTATCAGGGCGATATCGATGGCCTGATGGGACCAAAATCTGCAGCTGCGATCCGCGCCTGGGAAAAGAACAACGGCTACGTTGAAACCGGCGAGGCGAGCCCGGCACTGCTCGCCATCATGGATCAGGCCAAGGTGCAAACCGCGCCGGTGGAGATGGCCAGCAGCCAGCCGGTGGTCCGCCCGACGCCAAAACCCCGGCCTGTTACGGTGGTTGCATCTGACACACGTGCCGGCGAACCGGTGACGGTTCCTGCGGCAACTCCGGAGGGACCGAGCGAGCTGGTCCAGCAGATCCAGTCTGGCCTCTCCAACATCGCTTATGCCGATATTACGGTTGATGGCGTGGCCGGGTCGCAGACCCGTGCGGCCATCAGCGCGTTTGAGAAGCACTACCGTCTTCCGGTCACCGGCGAACCCAATGAGACCGTGCTGAAGAAACTGCTCGAAATCGGCGCGCTATGAGGCTGAAGGCCGGGATTTTTGTCTCTGCCCTGACCCGTCGCCTGTTTGCCGAGGGCAATATGGCGGTGATTGAAAAACGTGGATCGGAAGAGGCTGGAGCGATTTTCATCCGTATCCGTCATCGTGATGGCAGCGAAAGCCTGGCCGCACCCGCGCCGCAAACGGCCTTCGACAGCGACCATCCAGATGGCCGACTCTTTGAGCTCAGAAAAATCCGTGTGCCAGAGCAAGAAGTCTCGGACATGATTGCCCGCGAAGCGAGGTTCGATCCGGATATCTGGGTTGTCGAGATCGAAACCGACAGCCCGGAAACCTATCTCCCCTTTGCCGAGGACTGACGTCGGCAGAGCCTAACGGCCCCGCGGGAGCTCTAGATCAGAGCTTTCTCAAAACGCCAAACAGGAAGCGGAAACACGCCCTGTGACGTGGCAAGTTCGACTGTTCGGACGCCGGCATTCTTCCACCCGCATTTTTCGTAAAACCGGGCCGCTCTCTCATTGCCTACAGCGCATGCGAGCCAGGCTGACTCATGACCGGTATCACGCAAGCGATTTTCGGCGTCGGCCATTAGAGCCTGTGCCAATCCCTGACCTCTGGCTTTGGCCGAGACATACATTTGGTAGAGTTCGTCACTTTGTGTCATGCACAGGCCAAGCACTTCGCCACCGTTCTGTCCGATGCGTGTATTTGCAATATGCTCATGCAGTCTCGTAAGAAAACTCTCCGAGGTCCTGAGCTCAACGAGTTCCTTTGGAACAAGATTCGCATGTGCGTCGTGCCATCCAGCTTCCCAGATCTCGACTGCCTGAGCGAGGTGGCTCCCGTTTAAATCAACAAGCTGAAATGTCATGCGCGACAACTATCAATTTGCAGATCTGCGGACAAGCTATTGCAACTTCCGCTCCGCGCAGCTTTCGCGATCGGAGAATTGACGGGGCGGAACCTGATGTATTGAAATCGGAGACATCTTCCCGTCAGCTGGTTTTCCGCAGCTGGTTTGGCGAGCGACCGAACTTCTGGCGGAAGGCTCGCGAAAAATGGCTTTGGCTCTGGAAGCCATGACTGAAGGCGATGTCGCTGATCGGCTCGTCGCGAGTTGCCAGTATCCTTTTCTGGCAGGCAAGCAGGCGGACATCGAGAAGGAATTTTCCAAACGTCATGCCGTCTCTTGCAAAAAGCTTGTGCAGATGGCGGGTTGAAATCCGGAAGTGGCTGGCGGTCGCGCCGGGCGAAAGTTCGGCATCTGAGAGTCTTTGCTCAATGTAGCTTTGAACCATTGCAAGGTGTTGATCCGCAACGGTATTTCTCCTGGCGTTGGTGAAGCCGAAGGACAGCATCTGCATCAGCCCCGGCAGCACATGCTGCGGTGGCATGCCGCCGGTGAGGCTGTCGATGGCCGAGAAAAGCGGTGCAGCAAATCCCGAATGCCGCGTGACGGCACGCCCGACGAAATCCGACACCCGGATGCCGTTTTGCTCCAGAATGGATTTCGGCATATGCAGGCAGACCTGCTCGAAGTTGCGGTCGAATTTCATCGCAAAAGGTTCGGTCGCGTCGAGCAGCACAAGCGATCCTGCTTCGATTTTGGCCTCTATTCCGCGCTGGGAAATCGTGCTGTGTCCTGCTCGCTGGAAATTCACGAACACCGCTTCACAAGCCTGAACTTCAATGTCTTTTTTCGTCCGCCTGACGACCTGCGCGCCCGCCTTGATCGAGGAGATACTGGCCTTGTCGGGCAAGTCGAGAAGCTCGATCTGACCATGGAACGGGTTGGCGTCAATGCGCTCCGGCGACAGCGTCGTATAGGCCTGGCTGACCGTGTCCTGCCAGTACCGGAATGGTCTCGAACTGCCTGCGGTCGACCAGACTTTCGGCGGCAAATTTGTCTGCTGCGGGCCCTCGATATGCATGCACATTCTCTCCAGACTGCGCACAGATAAGGTCAAAGTGCACTCTGGATCAAGTGCCGGTCTTGCCACAAGCAAGGCGATGCCGTTCGCTGGGACCAGCGAAAAATCAGATTTCGAGGGAACCACAATGACAACGATCAGCACCAGACTTACTGAAAAATACGGCCTCGCATTTCCCATAGTTCAGGCCGGAATGGCTTTTGCCGGCATGACGCCCCCCTTGGGAGTTGCAGTCAGCGAAGCCGGCGGCATGGGCTCGATCGCTGGCGTCGGGATCATTCCGCCCGAGGGTGTCCAGATGCTGCTCAGTGGCATGAATGCCGGGACCAAACGAGCCTACCATGTCAATTTCATCACCATTTTCACCAGCCAGGCCCATATCGATCTGATGTGTGAAATGAAGCCCAGGGCGGTTTCATTCCATTGGGGGCATCCGCAAAAATCCTGGATCGACCAGATGCATGCTGCAGGCATCGATGTCTGGGAGCAGGTGGGCTCTGTCGCGGACGCAGTCACTGCCGTTGCCGACGGCATCGATCTCATCATTGCTCAGGGTACGGAAGCCGGCGGCCATAATTACGGCACCGCCGGCACCATCGCCCTGACCCCGGCCATAGTAGACGCGGTGGGTGATCAGTCGCTGGTTCTGGCTGCAGGCGGCATCGTTGACGGCCGCGGACTGGCCGCAGCCCTGATGCTGGGCGCCGATGGCGTCTGGGTCGGCACCCGCTTTGTCGCAACTCGGGAAGCCTCCGTTGCTGATGAATACAAGCAGCGTATCGTTGAAGCCGAAACGTCAGGCACGGAACTGACCCACATCTTCGGCAGGGAACACCCGATCTTCAACCCCATCCGTGTGCTGCGCACCCCGCTGGTCACGGAATGGAATGACAAGGTGGATGAAATCGCCGTGGGTCCTGAGCACCATCCGCAGGTTGGAGAAATGGATCTGCTAGGCCAGCAGGTTCCGCTGCACCGGTTTACCAACATGGTTCCGATGCAGGGGGCAACAGGTGCATTCGACGAATTGCCGATGCTGGCGGGCGAGGGGCTCGGTCTGATCAAGGATTTGCCATCAGCCGCAGAAGTGGTCGCGCGCATGGCCGCTGAGGCAAGGCAGCTTCTGTCCAAATACGGGGCCTGATCATCATGGCCCGTATTCTGGTCTTCACCGCCACCGGACAGTTAGGATCGGCTTTGTGCGCCGAATTGCTGTCCCGAAAGCATCAGGTGACAGGCATCACCAGAAACGCTGCCGCCGCCGGTCGGATGATAGAGCAAGGCATCACCCCGATTGTCGGCGATATCCGGAACCTCGATAAGTTGGGCCCGAAGCTTGCCGGTTTTGACAGCGTGTTGCTGGCATCTTCCGATGCACAGGATCAGGATCAAACCGAAGCCGCGCTGGTTGAATGCTTGCGTGCAAACGGCACGCCGCATGTGGTGAAACTCTCCGCGCAGTCGGCGGGACTGACGCCGCCTGTCAGTTTCGGCATCCAGCACCGCAATGCGGAGGAGGCGCTCAAAAGCAGCGGTTTGAGCTACACCGTGTTGCGGCCGACGTTTTTTCAGCAGTCACTGCTATTGATGAGCGCAGATGTGGCGAAGAAGAGGGCGATCACCGCCCCGATGGGCAAGGGCAAGACCGCAATGGTCGATGTCAGGGACATAGCCGCTGTCGCTGCCTGCTGCCTGGTTGACCCCAGCCATGCCGGAAAGACCTACACGCTGACGGGACCATTGGCGCACGGCTTTGCCGAAGTCGCTGACAATCTCACCGATCTTCTCGGGTTGAAGATCAGTTACACCAGTCCGCCGGCGCCGATTGCGCGCATGGTGATGCCGCTTCTGACAGGCATGCCGCGCTGGAAAACCAACCTGCTTGTCGACTTGATGGTGGCAATCAAAAACGGCGCGCAAGAGCCGGTGACCAGAGATGTGATGAATGTGACGGGGGAAGAACCACGTACGCTGGACAGCTTTCTCACAGAGCATCTGGTGAGTTTTCAGTCCTGACGCATATTGCGGATCAGGCGATGACGTCTGTTCCGGACCTATTGGACCCGCGGCAAATCTGCCACGCCAACGACACAGAGAGAGAAAATCCCTTGAACCAGAACATCTCAGCCACCCAAGCGGTGAACAAAGCCCTTGCTGAGCTGCAGGCAAAAGCTGCTCTCAATCTTGTCACAGAGCTGAACGGGGACGCTGCCTTGGAGATGGCTGCGCAGCTGGATCAAAGTGACAAAGTCGAGCGGGGTCTGCTGCATAGCCTGCCGCTGATCGTCAAAGCCAATATTGCCGTCAAGGGAATGCGGCATGATGGTGCCTGTCCGGCATTGAGCGGCAATGTTGCGGCTGCGGACGCCGGTGTGCTGCAACGGCTTCGCGCGGCGGGCGCCATTCCGGTGGCGATCGCCAACATGCACGAACTGGCCTTTGGAACGACAAGCGCCAATGCCCATTTTGGCTCAGTCGCTAACCCGCATGACCCCACCCGCATGGTTGGTGGATCCAGCGGTGGCACGGCTGCCGCCATCAGCGCTGGAATCGTCAAGATCGGGATCGGGACCGACACAGGTGGATCAGGCCGGATCCCGGCGGCCTTTTGCGGCTGTGTTGGTCTGCGTCCGACGACCGGCCGCTACCCCATCGATGGTATTCTGGCGCTGACCGACACGCTCGACACCATCTCGCTGATGGGATCGGACGTTGAGCATGTGGCGAGGCTTGATGCAGCCATCATGTCCGAAGCCCCCGTCGACGCAAGCGATGTCGGACAGATCAAGCTGCTGGTGGTGCGCGATCCGTTCTGGCTCGGAGTGAACCGGGAAAGCGACGCTCTCGGAAAGACCGCCCTGGCAAAGCTCGCGGTTGCCGGTGTCACACTGGCCGAGAAAGATGCGCCGCACATGGAGGAGCTGATCGAAGCGGCAGGTTTTCCGATTGCCTTGTTTGAGACGGAACGGAACTGGCAAAAATCCGCCCGGGATCTTGCCGGGCTGTCATTGATGGAGTTTGCTGACAAAATTGCCAGCCCTGATGTGAGAGGTCTGTATCAGCAAATGGCTCGCGGCGAGATGCCGGGTGAGGATGCCTATCGTGCGGCGATGGATAAATACCGTCCGGAACTGCAGCAGGCCTTCGCCGATTTGTTTGCCGAATCCGGCGCTGATGCGCTGATTTTCCCCACCTTGGCCCGGTCCGCGCCACCCATCAACGAAACCGAAACCATCGACATTGACGGCGAGAGCCTGCCATTGTTCCCAACGATGACGCGCAGGGAGCTTGCGGCCAGCATCGCCGGATTGCCGGCGCTGACTGTTCCTGCCGGCTTTTTTGGCGACCGGCTGCCGTTTGGAATGGAACTGGTTGGTCCATCCGGATCTGACCGCAAATTGCTTGCATTGGGCCGCGCAATTGAAGCTGCCCTAAGCTGAAGGAAAGAGACATTCATGAACGGAAACATCGTAACGCTGTCCAGCTACCCGATCAAAGGATTGAGCGCGCAAACGCATCAACGCGCCTCGTTGAAAGCCGGGGACGGATTTCCCGGCGATCGGCTGTTTGGCTTTGCCAAGAAGAACAGCGGCTTTGATCCTGCCGATCCAAAACCCTTGCCCAAGAGCCGGTTCATCGTGTTGCTGCAACACGCGAAACTCGCAGGTCTCCAAACCGCTTTCGAGCCCGAGACCCGCATTCTGACGATCAGGACAAGTGATGCGGAAGCCCTGGAGTTCGACATGAACTCGGAAACAGGGGTTGGCGATGCAAGCCGTTTCCTGACCGAATTGTTGAACCTCAGCGACGAGGAAGTGCCGTTCTTCGCATCAGCCTCTCCGCATCGCTTCACCGATGCCTCGGTCGCGTCCACCACCCTGATGAACGCGATTTCCTTCATCAACATGGAGTCCGTCCGCGCCTTTGAAGACGAGATTTCGCAGAGCGTCGATCCGCGGCGGTTCCGCGGCAATATCGTGTTTGACGGCTGGCCGGCCTTCAGCGAGCTCGACCTGGTTGGTCGTCATTTTCAAGTGGGTGAGGTGAGGTTCAATATCCTGCATCGCACGCAGCGCTGTCTGGCGACCGAGGTCAATCCGGTGACAGCCGAACGCGATATCAAATTGCCCAGGCTGCTGAAGAAAGCCTACGGGCATTTCGACATGGGCATATACGCCGAGGTTCTCAACGACGGAACCATTGCTGTCGGAGACACGATCGAGCTTGTTTCTACTTAGCCGGGTATCCTTGGCAAGCTGAAAGCTGGCCCGATCAAGCAATCTGTGCGTACGCGGCATGTTCCGGTGGCTGCAATTTTAGCGATCGCGGTTAGCTGACATTATTTTATTGCGTGCATTGTCGGGGGCCGCAACTCAGGCTTCGGAGTGCCATGCCCAGATTTGTAACATTGGTGATTGTCGGCGCGACTGCTGCGTTCGTGGCACCAACTGCGATCAGCCGCATTGCATCACAGCTTCCCGACACGCAATCGGGCAGCACAAATCAGTGTGTCATCAAGGGAAACATCAGCATCAACACCGGTGAGCGCATCTATCATGTGCCAGGTCAGAAATTTTATGCTCCGACGAAAATACTACCGCGATATGGTGAGCGCTGGTTCTGCTCGGAAGCTGAAGCACGGGCTGCGGGCTGGCGAAAATCCAGGCGATAGAGTTCACTTCATGTCTGGCTCAAGAGAACCTGTTTGAGTGTAGCCTTTGTCCGTCAGCCGGTTTTGCGCGATGGCGAAATGCGGCGACGGACGTCTTGGGGTGTTGCACTCTGGCCCGTGTCCCGCCGGACAGGTTTGCCATCCGCCAGCGCCGGCACATGGGCGGCCGCGCCATTGGTGTAGCTGTCGGCACGCTGCCAGGCCTGAAGACGCGCGGCACAGCTGTCACTGTCGAGTTCCTCAATCAGATCGGTTGCCAGCGTATACCGGGTCGAAGGCTTTGCCAGGTGCGGAAAGAAACTCTCGAGTGCTGACTTGATGGTGCTTTCCGGTGCGCCGAGACCAATCAGCGCAGTCGCCAATTGCCGACCCGACAAATCCATCATGATGCGTTCCGCGAGCGCAAAGCTTGCCCCCATGGCATCGGCCAGTGCGGTGGCGAACCAGGATTCCTGATCAGTCTTGGCGTGGCGCGCCAGCTGGGCCAGCCGGACATCCCCAACCCTGCGTCGTGCCGCTGCGGAAGCCGGAACAGTCTTGGCGTCGGGCAGGGCAGGCTCCGGCGCATCAGTCGCGCCAAGAGGCTTGCGGATACTTGTCGGGCGATTGAGCGGCGATTTTGGCGTTGGGCTGCTGCCGGATACCAGCGACCGCAGCTCCGCCCTGAGCTTGTCGCTCGGATCAAGCGGCGGCGAATCCACCATTGGGCGGGTGTCCGCAGAGGGGCCGGGTACCGGCGTGACCGAAGCAGTGGAAGCGGGATCCGGAATAAGTCCGCGAAGCACCAACAGCCCGTCGACGGAAGGATCCTTGAGTTCCTGCAGCTTTGCGATTGCCCTGGGTGACAGGTCCGAGCGCCGCGCCGCCGCACGGCCATGCGGCGCGCCATGGCGTATCACCGCCCGGGTCAGAGAGCTTTCGTTGAGCAACGGATAATGCACGATAAAGGGCGCTGCGATGGCAATCGGCTCGTTGATCAGCAGTTCAGCCACATCATCGGGGACCCGTAACAGCCGCGACAATGTCGCCGAAGCGGTGCGGCGGGCTTCCTGGCTTGCAGTCGTATAGATTGGGATGAAAAGGCGGGAAAACCGGGCCAGATCCTGACGGGACGGATGGTCGAGGCACTCAAGGCCACTGATCGCAGCCATCAGGACCGCATCTTTGCGGCGGACGCCATCTGACCGTTCGAGGTCGCGGAAACTGTTGGACACGGGCACACCTTACTCAGACGCAACGAGATACTTGCCTCAACTTATCCCAAAAGCGTTAGCGAGCTGTTAACCAAGTGACGTTTAGATAAATATTAGTAAGGAGAAGAATGTCGAGCGTATTTCCTGTTCCATCGAGTTGGAGTCCAGATATGACGACAATATTGACCTTTGATCAAACGAGATGCCGCAAGGCAGATGCCGAAGCTTCGACAAGCAAAGCTGTTGGCATGTCTGCCGACATATTGATGTTCACGGGCATCCGTCGCGAGTCGCTTGATTCCAAAACACGGTTGCCGCAACCAATCCGGCACGCACCAATGTTTGAAGACACAGCACCCGACAAGCCAACCGGTAAAAAGCGCCGCCGCAGCAAGAACGGCTGAGTTCGCTGCGACGCTCTGAAATGATCATGGCCGGGCACGCTGTTCTTGCGTGTTCCGGCCATGCTGCCATTCGGATTTCATTGCACTATTTCAGTTTGTGCATCGCCAGCAATTTCATCACCGCGCTTTCATAATAGGTCTCGGTGATACCCTTGCGGACCTTGCGCAGGAAATATTTCTCGAATGCCACCTTGGCCAGGTGCACCCACATGCCCTCACTGGCCCAGTTCACGTTGCGTGGCGGATTTTGCGGTTGCGCCAGAAAGGCCACGCCGCGATCGCCGAAATCGGCCAGACAGAAGGCGTTCCAGGTGGCCTCGTCGACGGGCTCCTTGCCGGCCAGAATTGCCTTGATGTTCTTGGCTGTGGCCAGAACCATGCTTTCTATCATGTAGCCGGTCTTGGGTACGCCGGTGGGGACGGGGGTCTTTTCCAAGGGCGCGATGGCGATCGCAACTCCGATGCCGAAAATATTGGGGTATTTCGGATTGCGCTGGTGCTTGTCGACAATGATGAAGCCGCGTGGATTGACCAGGCCTTCGATGTCGCGCACGGCGGCGATGCCGCGGAATGCCGGCAGCATCATCGAGTACTTGAAATCAAGCTGGTGCTTGGTTTTTTCCGAGCCATCATCATTGAGTTCCGACACTGTCATGCTGCCAGCTTCGACCTTTTCCACCTTGGCATTGGTGATCCAGCGGACGCTGCGTTCCCGCATTTCGTGCTCAAGCATGCCCTTGGTGTCGCCGACGCCGCCAAGACCGAGATGGCCGACATAGGGCTCTGCGGTGACGAAGGTCATCGGCACCTTGTCGCGGATCTTGCGCGAGCGCAGTTCCTTTTCCATGATCATGGCATATTCGTAGGCCGGACCGTAGCAGGAGGCACCCTGCACCGCGCCGACGACAATCGGACCGGGATCGGCGCAGAATGCTTCAAACGCTGAGTGCGCCTGCACCGCGTGATCGACAGTGCAGACGGATTGGGTATGGCCTTCGGGACCAAGCCCCTCGATCTCGTCGAAAGCCAGTTCCGGGCCGGTTGCGATGATCAGGTAATCATAGTCAACAGAACTGCCGTCCTCCATCTCGATCTTGTTGTCTTCAGGGAGGAGCTTTTTCGCTGAGGCCTGGATGAAATCAATGCCGTGCTTTTCCATCAGCGGCGCCAGTTCAATGGTGATGTCACCCTTCTCGCGCCAGCCGACGCCGACCCAAGGGTTGGACGGGGTGAACTGGAAGCTCTCAGCCTTGTTGACCAGAACAATCTGGTGGTTGTTTCCCAGTTCGGCCTTCAGATCGAAAACCATGGATACTCCACCGAGACCTGCTCCAAGAACGACAATAACAGCCTTTTTCATGCGCTTATCCTTTGGTGAGCCGGAAACCATGTGACCGGAAACACATATGCTATCTCCTATGTATAGCGCATTATCCGGAAGCCTCATTGACCGAAGTCAATTGTTGCGACAGTTCATGCAGGCACGAACGCGGACGGCCATGCATCATTTAAAGGTGATGCCGAGTTCGCCGGCTCATTCACTTGCCTGCGGCGTCGCTGTGATGCCCGAGCCTGTCGGGCCCCTGACTGGCGAGGCCGTCAGTCTGTATCTCAACCTGCTGGTCGGGGATTTGCAGATAAGGCGCGTCATTGGCCGCGAACCGCCGCTTGGCGAGACCGCGATCAACCGTCGCGCGGAGCAGGCCTATGACAGGTATCTCCGGCTCAGATCGCCATCAGTAATGTAGTCAGGCAGGTGTTACCAGTTCCGGGAGTCCCGATGTGCAACAGCGTCAGGCCGGATCGATGGTAATGGCCGCGCATGCCGCGTTTGCCAGAAATGCCCGTGCTGCCGGTTTCTGGCTGGGTGCTGGCGCCACGGCGCGCAATGCGACATAGCCTTGTGGTTTGCTCAGTTCCACCAGCACGGCGCGTTCGAGCGTGCGCGGCATGAAGCGGCGCAATTGCAGCATTTGTGCCGGAGTGACCAGGGCGATGTTGACCCCGGTGCCGATGGCTGAGCGGTCATTCATCGAATAGGTTTCGTCCGATGACGCATCATAGACCGACACCGTCCAGATCGGCACGTCGCCCGAGGCGATGATCCGGACCGGGCCATCAGACACATCGAAGCGGCATACCGCGCTGCGGACATAGGGATCGTCATTGTAAAGCCCGGTGATGTTGGGCTCATTGGCGAGCGAATAGAACCGGTTCATTTCACCAAGCGCCTTGACCCGGGTCCATGCGTCCTTGCCCGTCCACATCGGCAAAGCCAGAATGATGACGATGTGGATGAACGCAGCACCAACCAGACCGATCGCGATGGCCAGCAACGCACTACGCATCAAGGCACCCGATTAGTGCGATTTTAGGCATGTCGAACTCAACCATGCTGACCGAGGCGGCAGTGGGCGTATCAATCAGGGCCAGCACAAAACTGACATCGCTTGTGGCATTGAGCCAGATCCAGTTGCCGGGATTGGGGGAGGCGCTGACCCGGATGCGGAAGGTGCCATCAGTGTTGCGCAGCGTGGTCCATGAATTCAGGCTGGTCGGAACCCGTGGCGGAGCTTCCAGCAGTTCGCCATCCGCATCGGCGACCCTGAGTGTCCAGAACCGCGCCGGCGGTGTCGAGCCGGAAATTTCATAGGTGCATCGTCCCGACAGCGCCGCGCCGGTTTCGTCGTTTTGAGCTGTGAACACCAACCCTTCTGCACGGCCGAGCAGAATGCGGCCATCGCCCGCCCGGTGCGCCTTGGCGAAGGGGTCGGCGCTCGCCGTCTGCAATTCGGGATAGGCGTTCCAGGACCCGAGCCGGATCGCGCCGAAGCCGGATGTGGCCTTGAGCATCCACGATGCAGACGTGGCACCACCGCCAAAAGCGATCGCCAGCGTCAGAACAACCAGGGCAGGCAGACGAAACACGTGGCGGGCTTCCTTCGTCAATTCGGGCGCGTGGCGGCCGCAACGCCCGAGGCGTCAGATCAGGCGCGCGAACCGCGCCACGCGTCAGGAAAAAGCACAATACCGCGCCAATAACCAGTCACCCGGCTTGAAAAGATCAGGATATGCACCATTGCCGGACAGCATCATGAAGTCTCATTGCTCGACCGTGGCTGGAGCAAGCCCCGGCTGGCTTTCGACTGCGGCCAGACGTTCAGCCGTGCCAAGCGGCGTGGCGTTGTTCAGCTTCTCCACCAGCCCGCGAAGAACTTTGGTGGTGTCCTTGTTCAGCGTCCGCGAGCGTTGCCGCATCGGCACCACATTGCCGTATGCGTCGGTTGAGGTGCTGGCGACAAGCGGCGTGGCTCTCGGTGTCGGCAGCGGGTTTTCGACGCCGGGAATGGCCCTCAACTCGATGCCCTGATGGGCATAATCCATCAGCCGCTTGAAGGTCATCGCCGGCAGCGAGCCGCCGGTCATACGGTTGGAAGACGTGTAATCGTCATTTCCGAACCAAACCACGGTGGTGAAGTTGCCGGTAAAACCGCAGAACCAGGCATCGCGAAAGGCCTGCGTGGTGCCGGTCTTGCCGCCGGTCAGTACGCCATCGACCGCTGCGCGCCGCGCCGTGCCGACATAGGGAACTCGGGTCAGCATCTGGTTCATATAGGCGCCCGCCGTTTCCGAAAGCACACGTTCGGCTGGCGGCTCGTCGCGATCAAAATCGTAAAGAATGTCGCCGTTGTAATTCATGATCTGCTCGATGCCGTGGCGGCGAGACTGGAGCCCGCCGGTCGGGAACACCGCATAGGCCGTCGCCTGGTCGAGCACGGTGACTTCCGATGTTCCGATCGGAATGGTGACGTCGCGGCGGATTGGCGTTTCGACACCGAATTTCTTCGCCTGGGCCATGATCTGGCCGATAGGGTCCTCGCCGAGCCTTTCCTTGGCAATTCTGACCGGGATTGTATTGATCGACTTGGCCAGCGCCGTCTTGATGTCGATGCGGCCGCGATAGCTGAGGCCGTAATTCTTCGGGTTCCAGTTGCCCCAGTGGATCGGCGCGTCGGTGATCGGGCTGTCCGGCGTCATGCCTTTTTCCATGGCCAGCGAATAGGTGTAGATCTTGAACGAGGAACCGGGCTGCCGGAGCGCGCGCGAGGCGCGGTTGAACTGGCTTTCGCCATAATCGCGGCCGCCGACCATGGCGCGCACCGCGCCGCCATTCTCGATCATCACCAGTGCTGCCTGGCTGGCGCGGTATTGCTTGCCATACTGGCGCAGACCGGACTCCACAGCATCATCCGCTGCTTCCTGCATGCCTGGATCGACGGTGGTGCGTACGATCAGAGAATGCTGGTCAAATCCGCCGGCGATGCGCTTGACCTCCTCAAACGCCCAGTCGAGGAAATAGTCCGGCGCGTCATGGTCGCCGCGGTCAATCACGCTGGCCGGATTGCGCCGCGCACCGATGACCTGGCCCTCGGTCATCAGATTGCCCTGCACCAGATTGGACAACACCTCGTTGGCCCGCGCCCGTGCCGCCGGCAAATTGATATGCGGTGCGTAGCGGGCAGGGGCCTTGAACAGGCCCGCAAGCATAGCCGCTTCCGCAATCGAGACCTCGGTGATGTCCTTGCCGAAATAGAACTGTGCGGCAGCCGCCGCACCAAAGGTGCCGCCGCCCATATAGGCGCGGTCGAGATAGAGCCGGAGGATTTCTTTCTTCGACAGATTGGCCTCGAGCCAGAAGGCCAGAAATGCTTCCTTGATCTTGCGTTCGAGCGTCCGCTCATTGGTCAAAAACAGGTTCTTGGCCAATTGCTGGGTGATGGTGGAACCGCCCTGAACAACCGAGTTGGCCTTGACGTTTTCGGTCATAGCGCGGGCGAGGCCGAGAAAATCGATGCCGAAATGCTCGAAAAAACGCCGGTCTTCAGTGGCAAGCACCGCCTTGATGAAATGATCGGGCAATTGATCGACGGGAGCGGAATCCTCGTGGATGATGCCGCGATGGCCGATGTCGTTGCCGTAGCGATCGAGGAAGGTGACGGCGAAATCATCCCGCGCCCGCCAGTTTCCGGCCGTTTCCTCAAACGCCGGAAGTGCCAGCGCCAACAGCAGCACAAAGCCCGCGGTGCCGATATTCATGCCTTCGCCGGCGATCTCGAACACCGCTTTCCAGACGCCGCGGGTGCGGAAGCGGCGGAAGAAGATGGTGATCTCTTCCCAGACTTCGCCAATGCGGAAACCGGCATTCCAGATCGAGGAATCTATCCAGGAATCGATCCGCAGAAGGATGTTGGAGCGCTTGCGGGGCCGGTTTTCCTGATTGAACGGGTCTTGCACGGGTCATTGTCCATTGCGGGCGGCGGCAGTATTGAACGCCACTGTTGCTTTGACGGTGATGCACGATAGCGTCACAGTTTTCGCCCCTTGTGATCTATGCTTTTGGCTCATTTTCAGTCAAAGGACAAGCTGAACGAGCGCTCTGGCGCGTAGCGGAATCAAAAAAGGACGCAAGGTCATGAACGCCAAACCCTTCTGGAAAGCCAAGACGCTCGACCAGATGAACAAGGCCGAATGGGAAAGCCTGTGCGATGGCTGCGGCCGCTGCTGCCTCAACAAGCTCGAGGACTGGGACACCGGCGAAATCGCCTGGACCAACATCGCCTGCACGCTGCTCGACGGATACAGCTGCCGCTGCACCGATTACGACAACCGCCAGGCCACAGTGCCCGATTGCATCAGCCTGACGCCCAAGCAGGTCGACACCATCACCTGGCTGCCGCCGACCTGCGGCTACCGGCTGGTGCGTGAGGGCGCCGATCTCTACTGGTGGCATCCGCTGGTCTCCGGCGATCCCGACACCGTGCACGAGGCCGGCGTTTCGGTGCGCGGCCGAACGGTGAGCGAGGACGGCATGAAGGTCGAGGATTTCGAGGACTATCTGGTGGAGTGGCCCGGCGAGGACGTTTGACGCTTAGCCGTATGTGAAAAACATCGCGCGGCATGGAACCAAATGATCCGAGCGGCGTTGAGACCCTGTATTTCCAAATGGAGGGTTTATCCGATGATCCAGTGGATCCTGATTTTGCTTATTGTTGCCGCAGTCGCCGGCCTGCTCGGGTTTGGCCGACTGTCCGGTGCGGCGCTGAGCGGCGCCAAGCTGCTGATAGGCCTGGTGCTGGTGCTGTTTCTGCTCGCAGTCCTCGGCATCTTAGCCATCGCCTAGCGACACATTTTTCATCCCCCAGAGCCGATGCTTTGTCCACAAAGCTGAAGCACACCTTACGCCGCCGGAGAAATTTCTCTGGCGGCTTTTTTGTGCGTGAGGGATGTGGTGGTGCTTGATTACCTTGGGTGTGTGAACTATATTTCACGAATGATCGAAGTTCGTCAAACAGAAGTGTTTGCGAAATGGCTTGCCAAGATGCGCGACAGGGAAGCCTAGGCGCGGATTTTGGGGCGGATCAGGCGAATGACGCTCGGCAATCCGGGCGATATCAAGCCAGTGGGACAAGGCGTAAGCGAACTGCGTGTGGATTACGGTCCTGGGTACCGGATTTATATCGCCATGCGGAATGAGCGGCTGGTCATTCTGCTGTGCGGCGGCGACAAATCCCGGCAGCAGGCGGACATCAAGACTGCATGGAAACTGGCCAAGGAGCTCTAAATGACACTCGCAACCCAACCCTTTGATGCTGCTGAATTTCTCGACTGCCCGGAGATGGTGTCAGCCTATCTGGATGCAGCCCTTGCGGATGGCGACCCGGCGCTGTTTGCCGCGGCTCTTGGCGACATTGCCAAGGCGCGCGGCATGAGCGACATCGCCCGCACGGCCGGCGTCACCCGCGAGGCGCTCTACAAGGCGCTCAGTGAGAAGGGCGATCCGCGCATGTCGACCCTGTTCGGGGTGATAAAGGCGCTGGGATTGAAGGTGAAGGTGGAGCCTGCGGGGGCGTAGGCGAGCCGACATGCTGCTTGAAGCCACTCGCAGAGAGTGTTTGACGCTATCGGCAAATTGATAACACCGGTCACGCCTCGGCAAAAAGCTGCCAGGCTCCGGTGCAAACGCAGGAGCAATCAACAATGGCAGAAAAAGTGAACATAGCTCCGAAATTCGAAGTGGTTCTCTCAGGCGAAGCACGGCAAGAAAATCAGTCCGTTGCGTTGACCTTTGACACCGCCGGCGGCGAGAAATTCGGCATCGAGTTCGACGCCAGGATCGTCCCGGCGACGATCACCGCGCTGGCCAGCCTTTTGGGGCAGGTTGTTTCCACTCTGCCTGAAGACGAAAGACCGAACTTTCACGTTTTGAAAACAACCGGAATGGGGTTGGCAATGAATCCGCAGGGCCAAATGGCACTGGTGCTGACACTGGAAGGTGGAGGCGAATTGACCCTCGCACTGGCACAAGCCGACCTGCCGGTCCTGCGTGAGCAGATTGAAGAGGCTACTAGAATTGCGGAGGATTCACGCCACTGAAGAGGGTGGCAGTTAGGCGCCCGCGCCAATCTGGCCTCCACCCGCGAGCCGCTGCACAAGGCGCTCGGTGAGAAGGGCGAGCCCTGCGGCCTACTCTGTTTGGTGTGATCACCGCGCTGGGGCTCGAGGTGAAGGTGGAGCCTGCGGGGACGTGAGGGGGAAGGCATGCTGGAAAACCGGTGCACTTTAGGTTTGGATACACCGGGGGGGATTTGATAGAGCACTGAACTCCGTTATTCTGCGTCCGGCACAACCAAATCAGAGATAGGAAGTTTGGTGTAAAGTACCCTTTCGGTTCGGGCTCGATGAACCAGCTGTCCGCTTATGTTGTTGTAAAACGGCGTAATTTGGCGGCATTTCTGCAAATACCGTTTAATGATAAATGAAACCCAATCTGCGAGTTGTAAAATTCCGGACTGGTTCTTTTTCATAAAGGAGACCTGCTCGACAATGCGTTCTGCCTGAAAGGCTCCGGGCATCCTATTTATGGCGCGATCTACGTACATTGCGTGACAAAGGTCGATAAGTCCCTTCATAGGTTTATCTGTATCCTCGGCGATAAGCATAACGACTTCATTGTTGGTATTCTCGATCATCCATCTATCAATCCTTCGTGCCGCCATCATAAATGCTTCAGCATGGAGCCAATTAGAGAGGTTTTTTTCTGGCATACGCTTAGCTCTGTACATCTTCACGAATTTGTCTTTTTTCACGTAACCATAAACTATTGGTAATTCGAAAAGAGTCGGTACACTTGAGATGCGTTCGAAAAGCTCCATACGCCTAGTAATGGGCCATCTGTCACGAGGAAACTCTCCCGATCCATGCCAGATGTCCTTAGCGTGAAAATTGAAATGTCTTCCGTAACTCGGGAAGCGATCTTCTCCAAACGTTTCTATAACAAGTGAACGCATCCACGCTTCAACTTCATTCCATTGGCCATCCGGCGCGAGAATAATACCTGCGACCACAGAATATGGCTCTTCATCCGCTTTTGAGGCCCCAGCCTCGTCTAAATAAGCTAACCGCACCAGTTGATCCCCACGCAAAGAGCGGCGCCCGAACGAACGACGCCCTAGACTGATCCGTTTTCATATCAGATCATCCTCCGTTTAGGTACGCCATGTGCATTTATAGGAAAATAATCCTTGACGGCGTGACGGTGCTCTGGTAGGTTTATGTCATCGTCACAGAAGTGCGCCGCAAACGGTGCGGGTCGCCGGGAGTTCTGGCGGACGTGGTGATTGAAAATTGATGTTTGCGCCAAGCGCCTCTGGAGTGTCCGGGGCGCTTTTTTGTTGGCCGGATCTGGCTGGAATTCTGGACATTGCGAGGCTGTTATGACCGAGACCTTTGGGGTTGGCGGGCGAACCATGCTGTCTGCACCTGACCGCTTTGCGCTGGATGAGGCGGGCTTGATCGACCGGGTGGTCGAGCTGGTGCTGGCGCTTGAACCGCTCGAGCTCAAGCAGCATGGAGCGGACGAGGCGGCTGGTGGGCCGGATGCACCGGTGAGTGCGCTTGCACCGACGCTTGTGGCAGAGAGCACGCGAAAAATGCTGGCGCAGATGCGCGCCGTACTCGACCGCGAGGCAGCAAGACTGGGCGCTGATGGAGCCGAAGGCAAGGCGGCGGTGGACCAGGTGGCGCTGATCGCCCGGACGCTGGAAAAGATCGACCAGATGGAACGGCTGATTGCCGAGGACCAGGTACGCTCGACGCAGCGGACGCTGAGCCCGGACGAGCGCGAACAGTTGCGGCAAACGGTGCGGCAGCTGATCCTCGCCGCCGCCGAGCGGCTGGCGGCTGAGCGAGCCGACGAGCAGCACAACGCCGATGAAGCCGAGAAGGCGCCGGAATGACGATGCATGCGTTGACTGCCATGCTTATGGCCAGCGCCTGGGGCACCCCCGGTCCCGGCGAGGCTGTGGTGCCGGTCCGCAATCTTCTCGCCTGCGGATGGCGGCCCAGCCCTGTGTGGCGCAGGCACGTCAAGGCGCCCACGACGGAACCGGCGTCAGCGACCGATACCGTGACGGATCTGGTGGCAGCCCATATTGCGCGGCTCGATGATGAGGCGTTGATCGCAAATGCCACCGCCTGGGAGTTTCTGGCCCGGCCCGAACAGATGCCGCCCGAAGGTGATTGGCGGACCTGGTTGTTGATGGGCGGGCGCGGCTCGGGAAAAACCCGCGCCGGGGCGGAATGGGTGCACGCTCTCGCCTCGGGCGCGCTACCAGGACTGGGCAAGGATGGCCGTATCGCGCTGGTGGCGGAGACTTTTGGCGATGCCCGCGAGGTGATGATTGACGGGGTGTCGGGGATACTTGGCGTGGCGCGCGGCGAGCGCCCGAGTTTTGAGGCGACCCGGCGCAGGCTGGTGTGGCCGTCAGGGGCGGTGGCGCAGATGTTTTCATCCGAAGATCCCGAAAGTCTGCGCGGGCCGCAATTTGATCTGGCCTGGTGCGATGAGCTGGGCAAATGGCGGCACAGCCGCGAGACCTGGGACATGTTGCAATTTGGCCTGCGGCTCGGGACATCGCCACGGCAACTGGTGACGACAACGCCAAGGGCAACGCCGTTGATGCTGGCGCTGGTCAAGGACGCGGCCACACGGGTGGCGCGGATCCGCACCGAGGACAATGCGGCGCATCTCGCAGTGGGATTTCTCGACGCTATCCGGGCACGCTATGGCGGCACCCGGCTCGGACGGCAGGAGCTCGATGGTGAGCTGATCGCCGACCGCGAGGACGGGCTGTGGCGCCGCGACCAGATAGAGGCGCTTGTCGTGCGCAATCACGGGCTGCTGGGTCGCATCGTCGTGGCGGTCGACCCGCCTGCGGTCAGTGAAGCCAGATATTCCTGCTGCGGCATTGTTGCGGTGGGGCTCGAGGCGGAAGGCCGGGCAGTGGTGCTGGCCGATGGCTCGGTCGAGGGCGCCAGCCCGTCGGCGTGGGCCAATGCGGTGAGCCGGCTCTACCGTCGTTTCGACGCCGATTGCGTGGTGGCCGAAATCAACCAGGGCGGTGACATGGTGACCAGCGTGCTGCGCACCGTTGATCCGACGCTGCCGGTGCGTACCGTGCGGGCAACGCGCGGCAAATGGTTGCGTGCCGAACCGGTGGCGGCGCTTTATGAGCAGGGCCGGGTGGTCCATGCCGGACATTTTGGCGCGCTGGAAGACCAGATGTGTGATTTCGGCCCCGACGGCCTCAGCTCCGGCCGCTCGCCGGACCGGCTCGATGCGCTGGTCTGGGCGCTGACCGAACTGATGCTGGGCCGGAGAGGCGAGCCGCAGGTGCGGCATTTGTGAAGCGGGTGGCTTGGGCCACGGCAGGTCGGGGACAGTTTACTTTGCGCGCTTCTGGCGTCCATGGACATCGAACTTCAAAGTAAACTGTCCCCGAATTCAGTCCCCGGCTGAACAGAGTCAATTGACCCGGCGGACGCCGGGTCGCTGGACCCCGGTATTCAAATCCGGGGTGACGGAGAGAATTTTCGCCCCGCCGCGTCATATCGGCGGGGTTTTAGATTCCAGATTTTGAAAGGGCATCAGCATGGCATTCGGATTTCGGCTTCCCTGGACTTCGGCTACCACGCCGCGCGCGCCTGTCGCCAAGAGCTGGTCGTTTGGCGCGATCGCGGCACTAGCGGGCGAGGAGAGCGCGCGCTGGAGCGGGCGCAGCTATGGAGCAATCGCGCGCGAAGGCTTCATGCGCAATCCGGTGGCGCACCGAGCGACGCGGATGATCGCCGAGGCAGCTGCGTCGGTGCCCTGGCTGGTGTTTGACGGCGGCCGCGAGCAGGAGCGGCACCCGGTGCTGGATCTGCTTCAGCGGCCTGACCCGAATGGCGCCGGCGACGGTTTTTTCGAAACGCTCTATGGCCATCTGGTGCTCTCGGGTAATGCCTGGATCAACTCGGTCAGCGCCGGCGGACGGGTGGCCGGGCTGCAACTGCTCAGGCCCGACCGGATGCGGGTGATCGCGGGTCCCGATGGCTGGCCTGTGGCCTATGAGCATCAGGCCGGTGGCAGGCGGCAAAGGTTCGCTGTCACGCCCGAGGAGGGGCCAGGGCTTTTGCACCTGAAACTGTTTCATCCGCTTGATGATCATCTGGGCTTTGCGCCGCTGGAAGCCGCCCTGATGGCGCTCGATCTGCACAATGCGGCGATGAACTGGAACAAGGCGCTCTTGGACAATTCCGCCCGGCCATCGGGTGCGCTGGTCTATCAGCCAAAGGACGGCGGCAATTTGACGCCGGAGCAATATCAGCGGCTCAAAGCCGAACTTGAGGAGGGCTATCAGGGCGCGCGCCGGGCCGGGCGGCCGATGCTGCTTGAAGGCGGGCTCGACTGGAAGGCGATGGGGCTGACCCCGCGCGACATGGATTTCGTCGAGGCGAAGAATGGAGCGGCGCGTGACATTGCGCTGGCGCTCGGCGTGCCGCCGATGCTGCTCGGCATTCCCGGTGACCTGACCTACGCCAACTACCAGGAAGCCAACCGCGCCTTCTGCCGCCTCACGGTACTGCCGCTGGTGCACCGCACCGCCGCCGCATTGACTGCCTGGCTGCAGCCAATTCACGGTGCAGGCCTGAAGATTGACTATGACGCCGACCGCCTGCCGGGGCTGTCATCGGAACGCGATGCGCTGTGGGCGCGGGTCGGCAATGCCGACTTTCTCACTGATGAGGAAAAGCGGGAAGCTGTTGGATATCAGCGTGTTGCGGTCTGAACCGGACTCAATCCGGCAGGCACCTGATTCAATCTGTGAGGCGGATTTGACCGCCAAATGCGGAGGAGGCGAGGCAATGCAAAGCATGGATCCTGAACCTGCAATGCTGGTCGCCCGCATCGCCGGCGCTGTGGCTGGCGCGCTGGTTTCGCTTATCTACATGATGCCCAAGGGCGCGCGCGAAGCGGCCGCCCGGGCGATTGCCGGTATTGTCTCAGGCCTGGTGTTTGGCGCACCCGCCGGGGTGGCGCTGGCGCACTGGACGGGGGTGAGCGAGCTGCTTTCACGCACCGAAACGCTGCTGACCGGATCGGCCGCCGCCAGCATGACCGCCTGGTGGATGCTCGGCGCATTGGCGCGAATTGCCGACCGCACGGGACGCGGCCCCAGAGCCTGACCAGTGCGCGCGGCGCGATAAAAAACATTTCGACAACGTGAAGGACAAAACCATGACAAGCGACTGGAGCGCATCCGGACGGCAGCACAAACGTGTCGATCTGGCACTGGAGGATGTCAGCGGTGACGGCAGTTTCTCCGGCTATGCCAGCCTGTTCGGCGCGGTTGATCTCGGCCGTGACGTGATCGAGCCCGGCGCCTTTGCAGCCTCGCTCAAGCGAAGAGGGGCGGGCGATGTGCGCATGCTCTACCAGCACGACCCGGAGCAGCCGATCGGCCGCTGGCTGTCGATCCGCGAGGATCAACGCGGCCTGCATGTCGAGGGCAAGCTGGCGCTCGGTGTGGCCCGGGCCCGCGAAGTTCACGAGCTGATGAAATCCGGCGCGCTCGACGGGCTGTCGATCGGTTTTCAGACGCTGCGCGCCCGCAACGAGGCCAAGGCCGGCGTGCGCCGGATACTAAGCGCCGATCTCTGGGAGATCTCGGTGGTGACATTTCCGATGCAGCCGGGCGCGCGTGTGACCGCCGTCAAGGCTGCGGGAATGCAGCCACTCACGCGGCGCGATCTCGAACGCCGGCTCACGCGGGATGCGGGGCTGACGAGACGCCAGGCACGCGGGCTGATCGCCCGTGGCTTTGGCGCACTTTCGGACAGGCAGGACGCTGCGCCGGAGGATCTCAAACGCCTGGAACTGCAGCTGCGCACTTTGACCGGTGTGTTGGCCCGCGGCTCCCGGCCCAATGAACCTAACCTGTTGAAAGGACGACCCATGACCACCCAGAGAAGGACCACCTTGACCAAAACGGCGCGCGCGCCGGAGACCAAGAGCGTCGATGCCGATGTCTCCGCCGCATTCGAGGACTTCATGTCCGCGTTTGAGCACTACAAGCAATCCAATGACGAGCGGCTGGCCGAGATCGAGCGGCGCGGTGGCGCTGACGTGATCACCGACGAGAAGATGGCGCGCATCGACACCGCCCTTGATGAGCAAAAACGCACCCTCGATGCGCTGCTGGTCAAACGCGCCCGTCCGGATCTCGGGCGCGGCGGCGGCAACGCGGCGAGCCCCGTCAGACAGGCCTTCGATGCCTATGTCCGGCGCGGCGATGAAGCCGGGCTGCGGCAGGCCGAGCTAAAGGCGATGTCGGCGGGCAGTGACCCGGATGGCGGCTATCTGGTACCAGACGAACTCGACAGCGAGATCGGACGGCGGCTCACCGAACTGTCGCCGATCCGCTCGATCTCGACGGTGCGGCAGGTCTCGGGCGCAGTGCTGAAAAAGCCCTTCGCGCTTGATGGCATGGCCACCGGCTGGGTCGGCGAAACCGGGGCACGGCCACAGACGGCGGCGCCGCAACTGGCCGAGCTACAGTTCCCGACCATGGAACTCTACGCCATGCCGGCGGCAACCGCTTCGCTGATCGAGGACGGTGCGCTCGACATCGAAGGCTGGATTGCAGCGGAAGTCGAAGCCGCCTTCGCCGAGCAGGAGGGCGCGGCGTTTGTGTCGGGCGACGGGGTCAACAAGCCACGCGGATTTCTCGATTATCCGAGCGTGGACGATGACACATGGAGTTGGGGCAGCCTCGGCCATATCGCCACGGGTTCGGCTGGCGCTTTTGGAGCTGATCCGTCTGACCGGCTGGTTGAGCTGATCTATGCGCTCAAAGCCGGGCACCGGCAGAACGGGCGATTTGTGATGAATCGCAAGACCCAGGCCCAGATCCGCAAGTTCAAGGATACCGACGGCAACTATCTCTGGATGCCGCCGGCGGGCGCTGGCCAAGCAGCCTCGCTGATGGGCTTCCCGGTGGTCGAGGCCGAGGACATGCCCGACATCGCCGCCAATGCGCTGTCGATTGCCTTTGGCGATTTCCGCCGCGGCTATCTGGTGGTCGACCGGACCGGCGTGCGCATTCTGCGCGATCCCTATTCGGCCAAGCCCTATGTGCTGTTTTACACCACCAAGCGTGTCGGCGGCGGGGTGCAGAATTTCGAGGCGATCAAGCTGTTGAAATTCGCTGCCTGACGGATCTTCCATTCCTCCGTGGCAAACCCTCTCCCGATATCCGGGGGAGGGATTCGAACCCCCAACGCACCTTATTTCCGGAGACTGCCATGACCCTGATCCAGACCGATCCGCCGCTGGCGGAACCGGTGACGCTTGCCGAGTTGAAAGCGCATTTGCGCATCGACGTTGGCGATGAAGATGAACTTCTTGAAGGCCTGATCCGCGTGGCACGTGCGCATCTGGAAGCCGTCACCGGCGTGGCGCTGATGAGCCAGAGCTTTCGCCTGGTTCTGGATGACTGGCCGCGCTGCGAAGTGATTCAGTTGATGAAAACGCCGGTGCAAACCGTTGATGCGATTCTGCTTTATGACGCCGATGGCGTGGAGCAAAACCTCGACCTCTCCGGCATGCTGCTCGACGGCACCGCGCACCCGGCGCGGCTGGTGGTGCGGGAGCGTCCGCGTCCGAGCCAACCGATCAATGGCATCGAGATTGAATTTACCGCAGGTTTTGGCTCGGTGAATGAGGTGCCGCCGGAGCTCAAACGCGCCATTCTGATCCATGCCGCGCATCTCTATGAGTTTCGAGGGGCGGTGACGCCGGACATGCAACCGGCGGCGATTCCGCCGGGCTACGACCGACTGATCGCACCCTGGCAAAGGCGGGCTCTGTGATGGGCGCGCTGTTTGTCGATCCGGGGCGATTGTCTGCACGGCTGGCGCTGGAAATGTCGGCCGATCTGTCCGACGGGCAGGGTGGTCTGCTGGAGGACTGGACGGTGGTTGCTGAGCTTTGGGGGCGGATCGAAGCGTTGCGCTCCAAAGCTGGCGAAGTGGCCGGTGCGGCGACTGCACCGGTTACGCACCGCGTCACCATCCGCTATCGCGACGATATCCGGCATGCCATGCGTTTCGTCTACCGGGATCGCACGCTGCTCATTCGCAGTTTGCGGGATCCGGACGAGAGCCGCCGCTATCTGGTCTGCGACTGCGAGGAGAGCCAGCCATGAGCGCCAATGCAGTGCAGGTGGCCGTGGTCGAGCGTCTGGCAACAGATCCGGCCGTGCTCGCCATCATCGGGGCCGGCCGGATTTTCGACCGGCTGATCACCCGCGCCGAGCCGCCCTATCTGGTGCTGGGTCAGGCGTCGGTCACGGATTTTTCGACCGGTGATGCGGCCGGTGAGGCAGAGGGCAGCGAGCATCGGTTCGAGATTGAGGCCTGGACCAAACAGAACGGCCGCAAGCAGGCAGTGCAATTGGCTGATGCGGTGCGCACAGCACTGCATGACGCTGATCTTACGCTCGAAGCAGCGGTGCTGATCAATCTCAGACATGAACGAACGGTGAGCCGTCGCGCGCCGAGAACCGGGCTGCATGTTGCGCGGCTCAGGTTCCGCGCGGTGACCGAACCGTAATTGTGGCTCGCTCGGAAACAGCTAAGCAAGAGTTTGAAAGGACACTTCCATGACGGCCCAGAAAGGCAAGGACCTGCTCATCAAGATCGATGACGGCGGGAGTTTCGTGACCATCGCGGGCTTGCGCGCCCGGCGGCTGGCGTTCAACGCCGAAGCAGTTGACATCACCGACGCTGAATCCGCCGGGCGCTGGCGCGAGCTGTTGGGTGGCGCGGGCGTGCAGCGGGCTTCGCTGTCGGGAGGCGGACTGTTCAAGGACCAGGCAAGTGATGCGCTGACACGCACCGTGTTTTTCGCCAGCGAGATTCGTGACTGGCAGGTTGCGATACCCGATTTCGGCACGGTCACCGGGCCATTCCAGATCGTGGCCCTTGAATACTCAGGCCGCCACGATGGTGAAATGACCTTCGAGATCGCGCTGGAATCCGCTGGTGCGTTCAGCTTTACGGCACTGTGAGGCGATGATGAGCATTCATCCCAACCGCCATCGTGGCGAGATTGCTGCGGCCTTCGATGGCGAGACCCGGCTGCTGTGCCTGACGCTTGGCGCGCTGGCCGAGCTCGAGAGTGCTTTCGGCGTTGCCAACCTCATGGAGCTTGCGGGCCGATTCGAGGCCGGGCGGCTGTCCGCAGATGACATCATCCGCATTGTCGGCGCAGGGCTTCGCGGCGCCGGAAACCGGCTGAGCGACGAGGACGTGGCCCAGATGTCGACCGAGGGCGGCGCAGCCGGCTTCGCCCGGATCGCCACGGAGCTGTTGTGGGTGAGTTTTGGCGGCGCGCAGGCTGATGAGACTTCAACGACTTTACCAAATCGGGAGGGCCGGGTTCTGGACAGACCTGAAAACCCTTCCGGGCCGCAGGTGGCAACGAGGTGACGATGCCGGACCGGACGTTTTTCCCCTGGGCGTCCGTGCTCCGCTTCGGCCTCGGCCACCTGCGGCTGCCCCCTGAGGCGTTCTGGCGGCTGAGTCTGCCCGAACTGACCGCACTGACTGGCGTGCGCGACGCGCCGTCTTTGACCACCCGCCACGGGCTTCAAACCCTGATGGCGCTGTTTCCCGACGCCACAAGCACAAAGGACCCCGCCGATGGCCGATGAGCCGAACCTGAATGTCAATGTTGAGCTGGATTTCAACGGCGCTGACCAGGCGCTCGATGAACTCACACGCAAGGCCGATGCCTTTGGCGGGGCGCTGTCGGGTGCGTTGAAATCGGCAACCGTAGATGGCCGCGGACTTGACGATGTGCTGCGCACGCTGGGCACCCGCATGGTGGGCATTGCGCTTGATGCAGGCACCCGGCCGCTTAACCAGATGATCAGCAACTCGATATCCGGGCTGACCAGTAGTCTGGGCAAGCTGCTGCCATTTGCCAAGGGTGGCGTGCCGGGGCGCGTCAATGCATTTGCCGATGGCGGTGTCGTCGGCGGACCTTCCTATTTCCCGATGCAGGGCGGCGATGTCGGGCTGATGGGCGAGGCGGGTGCGGAAGCGATCCTGCCATTGCAACGCGGGGCTGACGGACGGCTTGGCGTGGCCACGGGTAGCGCGGCGCAACCGGTGCAGGTCACCTTCAATGTAACGACGCCGGATGCGGCGAGTTTTTCAAAATCCGAAGCCCAGGTCACGGCGATGCTGGCGCGCGCGGTCGGCCGCGGCCGCCGTGGGTTGTGAAGGAGGAGGTGAGGCATGACCAACGGTTTTCATGAAGTGCAATTTCCGCTGAGGCTGTCGCTGGGCGCCAGCGGCGGGCCGGGAAGGCGCACCGATATCGTGGCGCTGTCGAATGGTGGAGAAACCCGCAATGCGCGCTGGGCCGATGCGCGGCGGCGCTATGATGCCGGAACCGGCCTGCGCGGGCTCGAGGATCTCTATCAGCTCACCGCGTTTTTCGAAGCGCGGCGCGGCCAGCTCTATGGCTTCCGTTTCAAAGATCCGGTCGACTATGCCTCGGCACCGCCTGGGCAGGCGATCACGGCGATTGATCAGCAGATTGGAACCGGCGACGGCGTCAATACCCTGTTTGAACTCAGCAAGACCTATGCCGACGCCGGCGGCGCAACCGTGCGGCGGATCGAAAAACCCGGTGAGGGCAGCGTTCTGCTGGCCATTGACGGGTTGGCACTGGACCCGGGCGACTATGCCGTTGATCACGCCACCGGTCTGGTGACGATCACGCCCGGATCAACGCCCGCCTCAGATGCTGTGGTGACCGCAGGCTATGAGTTCGACATTCCGGTGCGCTTTGACACTGATCGGATCGAGATCAGTCTCGCGGCCTTCAAGGCCGGGTCAGTGCCGAGTGTGCCCCTAGTGGAGATAAAACCATGAGAGACATTCCCGAAGCACTCACCTCGCATCTGGCACAGACCTCGACCACCACCTGCCATGCCTGGCGGCTGACCCGGACCGATGACGTCGTGCTGGGCTTCACCGAGCACGACCATGATCTTGAATTTGATGGCACGGTGTTTTCCGCCGCCACCGGGTTTCGCGCCAGCGAGGTGGAAACCGGGTTGGGGCTTGAGGCCGACGCCGCCAATGTCGCCGGCGCTTTTTCCGATGCGGCGATCAGCACCGACGATCTGGCGCTCGGGCGCTATGACGGGGCGCGGGTCGAGATCTTTCTGGTCAACTGGCAAAACCCCGGCGACCATGTGCTGTTGTCTACTCGCGAACTGGGCGAGGTGCGCACGGCGGGGCAGGCCTTCACGGTCGAGCTGCGGAGCCTGGCGGCGAGGCTCGACCAGCCGCACGGGCGGCTTTATGGCAGCCGCTGCGATGCAGACCTCGGTGATGCGCGCTGTACCAAGGATATCTCAGCGGCGCCGTTCAGGTTGAGCGGGGCAATCGTCGAGGTGAGCGACGAGATGACACTTATCGTTAGCGGTCTGGAGGGCCGGCCCGTCGGTTGGTTCGGCAATGGCCGCATCAGCTTCGCAACCGGGTTGCTTGCCGGCCTGTCTGCCGACATCTCGAGCCACTCGGTTGAAGCAGGCGGAGCGCGGCTTGCGCTGTGGTCGCCGCTGGCGCGGCTGCCTGCGCCGGGCGATCAGATACAGGTGTCGGCGGGATGCGACAAGGCGTTTGAAACCTGTTCAGCCAAGTTCGCCAACAGACTCAATTTTCAGGGCTTTCCCTATCTGCCAGGCAGTGATTTTGCCTATGGTTACGCCGATGCCGACACCGTCCACGATGGCCGGCCGATCGTGCCATGAGCAGTGATCAGCAAGGCCAGCGTGTCGTAGCCGCGGCGCGCGCATGGATCGGCACACCCTACCGGCATCAGGGATCGCGCAAGGGGGTGGGCTGTGATTGCCTCGGGCTGGTACGCGGGGTTTGGGCCGAGATCACCGGCAGCACTGCTGAAGACCCGGGAGCTTATGCGCCGGACTGGGCCGAGCGTTCGGGGGCCGACCGGCTGATCATCGCCGCGCGGCGTCATTGCGGTGATCCAATTCCATTGTCCGAGGCGGTTGCTGGCGACATTCTTCTGTTTCGCTGGCGTTCCGGGGTTTCGGCCAAGCATGCGGGCATTCTCTCAGGCCCGGATCATTTTATCCACGCTTACGAACCCGTTGGCGTCACCGAAAGCGTGTTGGTTCCCTCCTGGCGGCGGCGGATCGCTGCCGTGCACCGGATTCCCTCCGCAGACTGAAAAGCGAGACATCGATATGGCGACAATTCTGTTGCAGGTGGCCGGAGCCGCCCTTGGTGGTGCGTTCGGACCGGTCGGCACGGCAATCGGCTCGGCCATCGGTGCCACCGTCGGCGGCATGCTCGACACCTCCCTGATCAATTCCACACGCACCATTCGCGGCCGTGGCCTGAGCGGTGCGCGCATTCCCTCGGCGGACGAAGGCTCGCCCATACTCAGGGTGCATGGGTCGATGCGGATTGCCGGTGCTTTGATCTGGGCGACGCGGTTTGAGGAAACCGTCACGCAGGAACGGCAAGGCGGCAAGGGCGGCGGGCCGAAGGTTGAGAGCTACCACTATCACGCCAATTTCGCGCTGGGGCTTTGCCAAGGCCCGATCGCCTTCATCCGGCGGGTCTGGGCCGATGGGCGCGAACTCGATCTCGAAAGCCTCGAGATGCGGATCTACCGGGGAACCACGACGCAATTGCCCGACCCGATGATTGAGGCCAAGCAGGGCGCAGGCAAGGTTCCGGCCTGGCGCGGGCTTGCCTATGTGGTGTTCGAGCGGCTGCCTCTCGATGATTTCGGCAACCGCATCCCGACGCTGCAGTTTGAGGTGGTTCGTCCAGTCGGCGATCTCGAGCCGGCAATCAAGGCAGTGGCGCTGATCCCCGGATCGACCGAACATGGCTATGCAACAACGGCGGTGCGCGAAACCCTGGGCGTTGGTGCTGCGCGGACGCTCAACCGCAACATGCGCCAGGCCTCGACCGATTGGTCCCAGTCGATTGATGAGTTGCAGGCCTTGTGTCCCAACCTCACATCGGTGGCGCTGGTCTCGGCCTGGTTCTGCGATGATCTGCGCGCCAGCCATTGCCGGTTCCGCCCTGGTGTCGAGGTGGTTTCGCGGAATGGCGAGACACGGCCGTGGAAGGTTGGCGGACTGAACCGGTCCACGGCACATCTGGTCAGCACCAGCAATGGCGGTCCGGCCTATGGCGGCACGCCGGATGATACCTCGATCATCGAGGCGATCCGCGATCTCAAGGCCCGTGGCCTCAAGGTGGTGCTCTATCCTTTCGTGCTGATGGATGTGCCAGCGGGCAATGGACTGCCAAATCCCGCTGGTGGCACCGGACAGCCTGTCTATCCCTGGCGTGGACGTATGACGGCGAGTGTTGCGCCGGGATTACCGGGCACGCCCGACGGCACCGCGGCAATACGCAGCGAAATCAGCGGGTTATGCGGCGTAACGCTGGTGTCTGATCTTGCCGTCTCGGGCGACAGTGTCAATTGGGCCGGTGGTGATGATGGCTACCGCCGCTTCATTCTGCATCATGCAGCGCTGGCAGTGGCTGCGGGCGGAGTTAACGGGTTTGTCATCGGCTCGGAGATGATTGGTCTGACACGCCTCAGAGACGAGACCGGTGCGTTTCCCTTTGTCGATCAGCTGATCCAACTGGCAGCCGATACCAAGGCGATGCTCGGCGGGACAACAGTGACCTATGCCGCCGACTGGAGCGAATATGCCGGCTATCGTCCGGGTGACGGTTCGGGGGATGTCTATTTCAATCTCGATCCTTTGTGGGCGCACCCGGCAATTGGCGCGGTCGGGATCGACAATTACATGCCGCTGAGCGACTGGCGCGACGCGGATCTGTCAGCCGGTAACCCCGATGGTGCCAACCTTGCCAATGATGCAGCCGCGATGCGGACCGCAATTGCCGGTGGTGAGGGTTATGACTGGTACTATGCGGATGAGGCCGGGCGGAATGCGCGGCAGCGCCTTACCATCACCGACGGGCTTGCGGGCAAGGACTGGGTCTACCGGGCCAAGGATCTGCGCGGATGGTGGCAGAACCAGCATTTTGACCGCGTTGGCGGGGTCGAGGCAGCTAGCCCGAGCCCCTGGGTGCCGGGTTCCAAACCGTTCTGGTTTGCCGAACTTGGCTGCCCGGCGGTGGACAAGGGCGCCAATCAGCCCAATCTGTTTCCCGATCCGAAATCGTCGGAGGGCGCGGTTCCCTGGTACTCAAGCGGCGGCCGTGACGACTTGGCCCAACGGGCCTTTCTCGAAGCGCATCTGGCGCATTGGTCCGGAGCGGCCAATGCCGATGGCATGGTCATCACTGATCACATCCATCTCTGGACCTGGGATGCACGCCCGTTTCCGGCTTTTCCGCTGTCATCAACGGTGTGGTCGGACGGTGCCAATTGGCGCACCGGCCATTGGCTAAATGGGCGGTTGGGCACAGTGGCGTTGAAGGACCTTATCGCAGCTGTTCTGAGCGAAGCCGGAATGACAGATTTCAACGTCGACCGTGTGGACGGCATGGTGACAGGCCACGTCATTTCGAGCCCGGTCTCGGTGCGCGCCGTGCTGCAACCGTTGATCGAGGCCTATTCCATTGATGTCCGCGAGGGGCCCGATGGCCTCGAATTTGCTTCGCGGCTGTCGAATGGCTCAGAGCCACTTGAGATTGATGCGGTGGCGGAGACCGTCGAGGGGCCGTTGTTTGAGGAAATCCGCGGCGAAATGAGCGAATTCGCCAATGAAGCCGTGCTGCTTTTTGCTGATCCGTTGGCTGACTATGCCCCGGCCTCGGCGCGTTCGCGCCGGCTGGAGCGGGAAGCAACGCGCCAGCACGATCTGCCGCTGAGCCTGGCGATTGAGCCGGGGCTGGCTCGAACGACAGCTGACCGCTGGCTGCAGGACCACCGGTTGCAGCGCCTTCAGCTGCGGTTTGCCTTGCCGCCGCAGGCTCCGCGGGTGCAGCCGGGCGACACAATCCGCTTTGCCATGGAAAACGCGCCGCAAAGCCGCTTTCGCGTTGCCCGTATTGAAGATGGAGAGATCCGCCGCATCGAGGCGGTGGCGCATAGCGGCGCCGTTGCTCCGGAGAGTACGGAGACATTTACAGGCCGCTCCGGGAATGACGCCAATGCGCCCTTTGCGCCGGAACTGATCTTTCTCGATCTGCCGGTGCTCTCCGGCTCCGATGAGACCGGATGGGCCCGCGCCGGTGCGCTCGCCATCCCCTGGAGGCAGATGGTTCTTTCCAGTTCCGTCGAAGCCGAAGGCTATGCAGCAAGGACAACGCTCGATGCGCCAGCCAAAATCGGTTCACTGGCCGAGGGGCTTCCGCCCGGAGCTATTGAAGGCCGCTTTGACCGCACTGCGGCGCTGGTGATCAATCTCGGCTTTGGCGGACTGTCCAGTGCCAGCCGCCTGACCGTCCTGAATGGCGCCAACGCGGTCGCTGTCCGCTCGCAAGCCGGTGCCTGGGAAGTCATTCAGTTCGAGGCGGCGGAGGAAATTGCTGCCGGGCGTTGGCGGCTGACAAGCCTGCTGCGCGGACAGGCGGGAACAGATGATGCCATGCACGCAGGCGCAAGTGCGGGTGCAGACTTCATTGTTCTCGACGGTACAGTCAAATCGCTGGGGCTTTCACTTGATGAAGCCGGACGCGCCTTCAACTGGATTGCCGAGGCTTCGGGCGCGAACGCCAATGGCGCGTCGCCGACCGTGTTCGCAGGCGGCGAGCGTGCCCTGACGCCGCTGTCGCCGGTGCATCTTCGTGCGCTGAGACAGGCCGACGGCATCATGTTGTCCTGGGTAAGGCGCGGGCGGTTGTCCGCCGATAGCTGGACACCGGCCGAGATCGCCAATGACGAGGGCGTTGAGGGTTACCGTATCGAGATCCTCAACGCCGGGTCAGTGATCAGGACAGTCGAAACCGCCACGCCTGACTGGCTCTATCCTGCCGTTGACGAGGTTTCGGATTTTGGCGCGCCGCAAGCTTCGCTGACATTTCGCGCCTCCCAAGCAGGCAAGCGCATGCCCTGGGGCGTGCCGCGAACCGCAACCTGCGAACTCTGATTACCTCCAACCTTGAAAGGACATCTGCCATGATCGACATCAAACCCTGGTGGCAATCCAGAACTCTTTGGGGTGCCATCGTCACCATCACCTCGGCGGGTCTTGGCCTGGCCGGACTTGACCTCGGCGATGCGGATCGCGAGGCTCTGATCGGCCTCCTGACCTCGCTTGGCGCAGCACTTGGCGGCGTGATCGCAATTGCCGGACGGATTACGGCGAAGAACCGGATCGGCTGAGATTTATTTAGGAGACCGGAAACAGCACCGGTTTCCATTCATTTGCGGTTCAGGCAGGATCTTGTATCACTGGCTCCAAGATGAAATACGAACCGCTTCAGGGCTGACCATGATTATGAATTTCCTCACTATTGGCTTAGTCGCCGCGCAGGTCGCAACCATGTCACCGGTTGCTCCGGTGTCACAGGATCTGAGCACGCCGGATGGCACAGCCATTGTCCGGGTCGCGGCCGACTGTTCGGGTGCAGCCAACAAGGTCGTTGGCCAGACCGGCGGGCAATTGCTGTCGGCTTCCGCCAAGACCAGCGGTGGCCAGACCGTCTGCGTCATCACGGTGCTGGTGCCGGGCAATGGCAATGATCGTCCGAAAAAAGTCACCGTATCTGTACCTCAATAACGCGACGGCGACTAAATTGAGGCAAGGCCTTTCCGGCCTTGTCATCTCAAACTGTGCGTATCGCGCGAGTCGGTGCATGGTAAGAGGGGTGCGGTGCTGTCTTTTATAAGCAGTGCCAGCAGAGACAAACAGCAGGAGCAGTTCACGTGCGGATTTTGATTGTTGAGGACGACAAGGATCTCAATCGCCAGTTGGCCGAAGCGCTGGTGGAGCAAGGTTATGTCGTTGATCGCGCCCATGATGGCGAGGAAGGCCATTTTCTTGGCGACACCGAGCCCTATGACGCGGTGATCCTCGATATCGGTCTGCCGGAAATGGATGGCGTCACGGTGCTTGAAAAATGGCGTGCCGCTGATCGGATCATGCCGGTGCTGATCCTGACAGCGCGTGATCGCTGGAGCGACAAGGTCGCGGGCATCGACGCGGGCGCTGATGATTATGTCACCAAGCCGTTTCATGTCGAGGAAGTGCTGGCGCGTATCCGCGCGCTGATCCGCCGTGCGTCCGGCCACGCCTCTTCTGAGATTGCCTGCGGCCCGGTGCGCCTTGATACCAAGGCCTCCAAGGCGAGCGTCGATGGAACCACGTTGAAACTGACCAGCCATGAGTACCGGCTGCTGTCCTACCTGATGCATCACATGGGCGAGGTCGTGTCGCGCACCGAACTGGTCGAGCACATGTATGATCAGGATTTCGATCGCGATTCCAATACCATTGAGGTCTTCGTCGGCCGTCTGCGCAAGAAAATTGGCGTCGAATTGATCGAAACCGTACGTGGCCTCGGTTACAGGATGACACCGCCGGAAGGCGACAAGACCGGATGAAGCGCGGCTCTCTCACCGCACGCGTTCTGCTGTTTGCGTCCGTCTGGGCGGTGATTGCCCTAGTCGCGATCGCGATTGTGATTTCGCAACTCTATCGCGCCGGCAGCGAACGGGCCTTTGCCGATCTGCTGCGCGCGCATCTCAACAGTGTGATCAACGCTGTGTCCATCGATGATGACGGCCGCCTGTCCGGTAATCCGCAACTGGGCGACCTGGTGTTTGATCAGCCCGGCAGCGGCTGGATCTGGCTGGTTGAACCGCTGGGCGCGCTTGATGGCCAGAGGCTGGCTTCGATTTCTACTGGCGATACCGCGATTGCCTCACCACCACTGGACGCATTGCCCTTCAACGAACGCTATCAGCGCAGCTACACAGCCGACGACGATCTGGGCAATCAGCTCGAAGTCATCGAAACCGAGGTTGAGCTCGACAATCGGGGCCATGCGGCGCGCTTTCGCGTGGCTGGCAACCGGCACGTGCTGGAAGCGGAGATCGCTGATTTTTCAACCAATCTTTATCTGGTGCTGGCGCTCTTCGGCATCGGCAGCCTGATCGTCAACGCGATTGCCATTCTTTACGGGTTGCGGCCGCTCGACCATGCAAGGCAGGCGCTGGGCCGCATCCGCGCAGGCGAGGCGCAGCAACTGGACGGAACTTTTCCCCGCGAGATTGCGCCGTTGGCCGGAGAGATCAACGCGCTCATCGAGGCCAATCACCGCGTGGTTGACCGGGCCCGCATGCAGGTTGGCAATCTTGCTCATTCTTTGAAGACGCCAATTGCTGTTCTCATCAACGAGGCTCGTGGCATGACGCCGGCGCATGCAACGCTTGTCCGGGCGCAGGCCGAGACCATGCAGGCGCAGGTCCAGACTTATCTCGACCGGGCGCGCATTGCCGCGCAGCGCGGTAGCGTGTTGGCGCGCACGGAAGCCGCACCGGTGATCGAGCGGCTGGTGCGGGTGATGGCAAAGCTGAACCGGGATCTGGACTTTTCCACCGACATCGAACCAAGCGACGCGGTGCTGGCCATGGAAAGCCAGGATCTGGAGGAAGCGCTCGGTAATCTGGTCGAAAACGCCGCCAAGTTCGCCCGCGAAAAGGTGGTGGTTCGGTTGCGGGCAGCACCGGACGCCGAAGGACAGAGACCAATGTTTCGCATCGACATAGATGATGACGGTCCCGGCCTTGATGAGGCAGGAATGAGCGAGGCGATGAAGCGCGGACGGCGGCTCGATGAATCCAAGCCCGGAACCGGCCTCGGCCTCTCGATCGTTGGCGAAATCGCCTCCGAGTATAAAGGCGCGTTCATGCTTGCAAAGGCTGAAAGCGGTGGGCTTTCAGCGCGATTGACCCTGCCGGCGCTGATCACGGAGGCTTGAACCGAAGTGTTGAGGGTGCCGGTCCCGGTTGCGATAGGTTCACTCCGTCGAGCGGCATTGCGTCACAATGCCGCCACAGGAACAAGGCAAGAACCGGGTGCGTGGCGATTTCAGGCCTTAAGGCACCCGCGCGCTTTAGATGAGGACAGCGGTCGCATGGCATATTCAGTCTCGGGTTTGGTGAAGTTTGGCATCATTGCTTGCCTGTCGGTGGCCGTCGCTGGTTGCACAGGAACCGGCAGTGTCCGGCCGTTGTCGTTTGCACCGGTTTCGACACCGAAAATTGCCGGCAGCGATTCGATTCTTGCCTCACTGAACGGCGGGATTCTGCCACAAACAGCTGCCAGCGAATTGACGGGGCCTGACCGGATGCGGGCGCTGGAAGCTGAATATCAAGCCCTGGAAAAAGCGCCGCTCGGTCAAGTTATTGCCTGGAAGAGCCAGACCAGTGGAACCGCAGGCGAAGTCTCGGCCGGAACGCCGTATCAGGTCGGCCAGCAGAACTGCCGTCAATATACCCACAGCGCCACTATCAAGGGTATGCCGGTGAAAGGGCAGGGTGCGGCCTGCCGCAATGATGACGGCAGCTGGACCCCACTCAGCTGAATGAACAGTTTATCGGATTGATCTAAATCACGCCTGTGAGCCGCATGTTTGATATGTTTGCTGAACCCGTGTCGACGATCGGCACTGAAGTAATGACTGGCTTGATAGAGTTCGTCTGAACGGCAAACTGTATGTGGAAAATCAGAATTTTGCAGCGTGTTTTGAGCGATAATTGGAAGCATGGCGCCGAAATACGCGACCAAACGCCCCAATCGCGCTTTCAATGCCGATTGCTGTTGGAAAACAAACAATGCTCGGATATTGAAGCGACATGTTGTTCTGGGTAATAGCCGCCGTCATGACCGCCGTTGCAACTCTGGCCCTGCTGGGGCCGGTGATGCGTGCTCGTTCGGAGGCACCGGACGCTCCCGAATTGCATGATATCGAAGTCTATCGCGATCAGCTGAGCGAAGTCGACCGTGATCTGGCTGATGGCCTTGTTGACCCAGTTCAGGCCGAAGTGGCAAAGACTGAAATCTCCCGCCGTCTGCTGGGCGCCGCGCGCAAGAGTGAGACGGCAAGCGCCGCAGGAAAGCTTGCCGGCAATCGCGGATGGCGTCGTGCAGCTGTCATTCTTGTCTCACTGTTTATGCCGATCGCAGCATTGACTGCCTATCTGGAACTCGGGCGACCCGGTTTGCCGCAATTGCCGCTCTCTGCGCGCCTGCAGGCTGATCCGCAAGTCAATGACATTGCCATGCTGATCGCCCGGGCGGAGCAGCATCTGGCTGGAAATCCCGATGATGGCCGCGGCTGGGATGTGCTTGGCCCGATCTATCTTCGGACCGGGAGTTATGAGAAGTCCGCGACAGCATTCAAGAAGGCGATTTCCATTCTGGGCCCATCACCGACCCGGCTCGCAAGTCTCGGGGAGGCCTTGTTCTCGGCTGCTGGCGGAATTGTGACAGAGGAAGCCAATCTGGCGTTTCAGACGGCCCGCGAACTCGATTCGACCGACCCGAAACCGCAGTTTTTTCTGGCCGTTGCATTGGTGCAATCGGGCAAGACAACCGAAGCGCGCGCAGCCTTTAACGGCATGCTCGCGACCGCGCCTGCTGATGCGCCTTGGATTCCGGCCGTGCAAAACCAGCTTGCGGAGTTGGAAACTAATGCGGGAACCTCGCCACTGTCTGACGCCGGATCCATCGCACCGCGCAATCCATCCGCCGCTGACATCGCCGCCGCACAAAATATGCGTCCGGACGAGCGTCAGGCCATGATCGGATCGATGATCGAAAGCCTGGAAGCAAAGCTTGCCGACAACCCTGACAATGTCGCGGGATGGCTCAGGCTTGTGCGCTCTCATGTTGTCACCGGAAATCGTGACAAGGCGCAAACCGCTCTTGATCGTGCTTTTGCGGTGTTCGCGCCTTCCGGTCTGGAAAGCCAGAAATTGAGTGCGTTAGCCAATGAAATGGGCCTGGCCTCTGCGCCAACGCTCGGAGGCGTTCCGATGACGCCTGCCGTTCCCGCGCAGGATCTGCCCGTTGCCAAGCCGTCAGCCGCAGCCAAAACACCTTTTATCCTACCGGCCACCGGAGCCGATCCTGCCACATTGCAGGCTCCGGATCTGGCCGAGGCCTCACCCGCAGCGCCGGGTGGACCGACGAAAGCTGATATTGCTGCAGCTTCAGGCATGTCGGCTGAAGACCGGGCATCAATGATCCGCACAATGGTTGAATCGCTGGACGCCAAGCTGACGGAAACTCCGGACAATCTCGAAGGCTGGCTGCGACTGGTGCGCTCCTATGCCGTTCTAGGAGATCGCGCTGCGGCGGAAACAGCTCTTGAGCGAGCCAGTGTAACATTTCCGGGCGATAGCGAAGGTGGCCGCACATTGGCGGAGCTCGCCGCTCAGCTCGGTCTCGAATCTGTTCTGGAGGGCCAATGACCCGCAAGCAAAAACGATTGTCCATCATCGCCGCAGGTGCAATTTTCCTGGCTGGTTCCGCCGCTTTGGTCACTTCCGCCCTGCGTGAGCAGATCGTGTTCTTCAACTCGCCCACCGATGTGCTGGCCCAACACTTGACGCCCGGCACACGTGTGCGGCTCGGCGGTCTGGTCGAGGAAGGCTCGGTTGAGCGCGGTCAGAATTCGGCAGTGACATTTTTGGTGACCGACACCAACGCGTCGGTCAAGGTGCGCTATGTTGGCATCCTGCCCGATCTGTTCCGGGAAGGGCAGGGCGTGGTGACAGAGGGCGTATTCTCGCCGGAAGAAGGCACTTTCCTAGCTGACTCTGTTCTGGCCAAGCACGACGAGAATTACATGCCCAAGGAAGTTGCCGATGCACTGAAAGCACAGGGCGTCTGGCAGGAAGGCGATCCCGCGCCCGGCGTCGGGACGCAAACACAATAGATTTGACGATAATGGATGCCGGCACGGCATTGGATGAGAGGACGCCATGATCACAGAAATCGGCCATTTTGCCTTGATCCTGGCGCTGGCGACTTCAATCGTCCAGTCAGTTGTACCGCTGCTCGGAGCGCGCCGCCGCGATGCAGGCCTGATGGCGGTCGGGCCGATGGCGGCAGTGACGTCTCTGATGCTGATTGCGATCTCATTCGTTGCGCTGACAAATGCCTATGTGACATCTGACTTCTCAGTCCAGAATGTTGTCGAGAATTCGCATTCGCTCAAACCGTTGCTCTACAAGATCACCGGCGTCTGGGGCAATCACGAAGGCTCTATGCTGTTGTGGGTGCTCATCCTCTCGCTGTTTTCCGGTCTGGTGGCGTTGTTTGGGCGCAATCTGCCTGACACGCTGAAAGCCAATGTGCTTTCGGTTCAGGCCTGGATCACGGTGGCATTCCTGCTCTTCGTTCTGTTGACATCCAACCCGTTTCTGCGCCTCGACCCGGCTCCGCTGGAGGGCAATGACCTCAATCCGATCCTGCAGGATGTTGGTCTGGCGATCCACCCGCCGCTGCTCTATCTCGGCTATGTCGGGTTCTCGATCTCGTTCTCCTTTGCAATTGCCGCACTGATTGAGGGCCGCATTGATGCGGCTTGGGCCCGTTGGGTCCGCCCCTGGACGCTGACGGCCTGGATCTTCCTCACTGCCGGCATCTCGATGGGCAGCTACTGGGCCTATTACGAGCTCGGCTGGGGCGGTTGGTGGTTTTGGGATCCGGTCGAAAACGCCTCTTTCATGCCTTGGCTGGTGGGCACCGCGCTGCTGCACTCGGCGCTGGTGATGGAAAAACGCGAGGCGTTGAAAATCTGGACGGTGTTGCTCGCCATCCTGACATTTTCGTTTTCGCTGCTTGGCACCTTCCTGGTCCGTTCCGGCGTTTTGACATCGGTGCACGCATTTGCCACCGACCCGGCGCGCGGCGTGTTCATTCTGGGCATTCTGGTGATCTTTATCGGCGGCGCGCTGGCGCTGTTCGGGATGCGGGCCGGCACTTTGAAAGCCGGCGGCATGTTTGCGCCGATCTCGCGCGAAGGCGCACTCGTTCTCAACAATCTGTTCCTGACCACGGCTGCGGCCACCGTGCTGGTTGGCACGCTTTATCCGCTGCTTCTGGAAGCAACCACCGGAACCAAGATCTCGGTCGGACCGCCGTTCTTTAATCTGACCTTCGGTCCGTTGATGGTGCCGTTGTTGCTGGCTGTGCCGTTTGGGCCGCTGCTGGCCTGGAAGCGGGCCGATCTGGCGGGTGCCGCCCACCGGCTGTATTTTGCCGTCGGGATTGCAATGATGGTTGGTCTCGCTGTTGTCTTCTTGCGGACCGGTGCGCCGGTACTGGCCGGACTGGGGATTGCGCTGGGCGTTTACCTGATTCTCGGCGCGTTCACCGATCTGGCGTTGCGCGCCGGCATCGGCCGGGTCAGCACAAGCGTTGCCTGGAGCCGTCTTGCCGGTTTGCCACGTTCGGCCTTCGGATCGGCTCTCGGCCATATGGGGCTCGGCGTTACCGTGATCGGCGTTGTCGCAGCAAGTGTGTTTTCAACCGAAACTGTTGTCGCAATGAAGCCAGGCGACATTGCCAGCGCGGGCGGCTACGAGCTGCGCTTTGATGGTATTCGCGATTACAATGGTCCAAATTATACCGCGCAGTCGGGTGAGTTTACCGTATCGCGCGGTGGCGTTGAAGTGGCGCAGATCGCGTCCGCCAAGCGGTTCTATCAGGCCCGCGGGATGCCCACCACAGAGGCGGGAATCCTGACCTTTGGCGCCAGCCAGCTCTACATCGCACTCGGTGATCCAGAAGCCAATGGCGGGCTGGTCGTGCGGATATGGTGGAAGTCCTGGGTGACCTTCATCTGGTACGGCACGATCCTGATGGTCATTGGCGGCGTGTTGTCGCTGTCTGACCGGCGCTTGCGCATTGGCGCGCCCAACAGGGCCCGTGCGAAGAAAAAATCTGCGGAGGCGGCAGCGTGATCCTGTTTCGCCAAGCGCTGGCCACTGTCCTTCTGATGCTGGCGCTGATTGTCCCCGCCGCAGCGGTCAATCCCGATGAAGTACTTGACGATCCCGCACTTGAAGCGAGGGCGCGAACCCTTTCGCTCGAATTCAGGTGCCTGGTTTGCCAGAACCAGTCTATTGACGATTCCAACGCCGAGCTCGCCCGCGATTTGCGGCTTCTGGTGCGCGAACGTCTTGTGGCCGGTGACAGCGATCAGGACGTGATCGATTATGTGGTATCGCGCTATGGCGAATTCGTCCTGCTCAAACCTCGGTTTTCCATGCAAACGCTGTTGTTGTGGGGCGCACCGGTTGCGATTTTCCTGATTGGCGCCGGCGTGATGCTGGTCAACGGACGTGGCCGCGAGAAGAAAATTGATGCAGCCAGTGGCGGCGGTCTTTCCGACGCTGAACAAGCCGAGCTCGCGAAAGTGTTGAAAGACCGTGATCGCGAAGTTTGATAAGACCGCCCCGGCCTGACAAACGGATATCGAGATAAAGGGGCAGGGCATGACGGCGAAAACGATCAAGGCCGAATTTGAAGGTCACTCCGGCGCAAAACTGGCCGCACGGCTGGATTTTCCGGCAGGCGAAATCCGCGCTTGGGCGTTGTTCGCCCATTGCTTCACCTGCTCCAAGGACACGCTCGCGGCCAAGCGGATCTCGGGCGAACTGGCCCGCGCAGGCATCGCCGTCATGCGGTTTGACTTTACCGGCCTGGGGTCCAGCGACGGCGAATTCGCCTCAACCAATTTTTCCTCCAATCTCGAAGATTTGCGCTCCGCCGCCGAGTGGCTGGCCGCCCACTACGATGCGCCGGAAATCCTGGTCGGGCATTCATTGGGAGGCGCTGCGGTGCTGGCAATTGCCGGTGAAATCAAGTCGGTCAAAGCCGTCGCCACTATCGGCGCGCCGTCTGAAGCCAGTCATGTGATCCACAATTTCAAAGCCCACATTGACGAGATCCACACCAGCGGTGAGGCCGAGGTCGATCTGGGTGGCCGCACATTTACCATCCAGCGCCAATTTATCGATGACCTCAATGCCAGCAATCTGTCCGAACGGATCGGTCACATGAAGAAGGCGCTGCTGATTTTGCATGCGCCGCGTGACGCGGTGGTTGGCATCGACAATGCTTCAGCAATTTTCACCGCGGCCAGACATCCCAAGAGTTTTGTTGCGCTTGATGGTGCGGACCATTTGCTGACCAAACAGGCGGACGCAAATTATGTGGCGGATGTTATTGCCTCATGGGTGTCGCGTTACCTTCCGGTCGAAGCGCCACGCCGCGAGGATGAACCGGTCGAAGATGTTGTGGTGGGAGAAACCGGGCAGGGGCGTTTTCAGGTTTCCGTGCAGGCCGGGCCGCACCGGTTCCTCGCCGATGAGCCTGCCGATGTCGGTGGCGCCGACACCGGGCCGTCGCCTTATGATTTGATGTCGGCAGCGCTTGGCGCCTGCACCGCCATGACATTGCGCATGTATGCGCGGCTCAAGAAACTTGAGCTCGGCCTGGTGACAGTGAAGGTTCAGCACAACAAGGTCCATGCCGCAGATTGTCTCGAATGCACCGAGAACGAGCGCGCCAATGGCGGCAAGATCGACCGGTTCGAACGGGTCATCTCGATCGACGGCGGGGTGCCGGAGGGGCTTGCCGACAAGATCGCCGAGATAGCCGGAAAATGCCCTGTCCACCGCACGCTGGAGCACACCGCGAAGGTGGTGACGAAAGTCAACTAAAAGCCTCGAGTAAGCTTGTTTTTCTGGCCGGTTGCGCCCGATCCCCAGCGGGCCGTAAAGCATTGTGGCGAACACAAGGCCGCAAACATTACAAAGGTTTAATGATCCGGAAAGCTTGTCGTAACCGGGAACGGCCTATCTCTTGTCATCAAGAGCCGGATTAACGGCTTTGCTACAAAACAAGAGGTTGAGACATGTCGAAAACGCCACGCAGATTTTCCAAGGTTTTCCTGAGCACGACAGCTATCGCGGGCCTCGCCGCGGCCTTTATAACTGTGGGCGTTCCGGCGCCGGTTTCGGGCGCTTTCGCTGACGCTGTCCGCGTTGAAGCCCCGCAAGCACCAAGCTTCGCCGATGTCGTTGAGGCCGTGTCGCCTGCCGTCGTGTCGGTTCGGGTTCAGGCCGAGGTCAAGCCGGTGTCCAATGACGGCCCGTTCAACTTCGACTTCAACGGCAAGGGTTTCGAAGACCTGCCGGACGACCACCCGATGAAGAAGTTTTTCGATCAGTTCAGCCGTGGGTTTGGCGATCAGCAGCGCGGTGATAATGACAAGCGCGCAGAACGTGACCGCCGCGGACAAGATGGCAAGCCTCGCCATGGCCGCGTGCGTCCCGTCAGTCAGGGCTCGGGCTTCTTCATTTCCGAAGATGGCCTGCTGGTGACCAACAACCATGTTGTTGAGGACGGCTCCGCTTTCACCGTCATCATGGATGATGGCACCGAACTCGACGCCAAGCTGGTTGGCCGCGACAGCCGCACCGATCTTGCTGTTCTCAAGGTCGAGGAAAAGCGCAAGTTCACCTATGTCGATTTTGCCGATGATTCCAAGATCCGCGTCGGTGACTGGGTCGTGGCAGTGGGCAACCCCTTCGGTCTTGGTGGCACGGTTACCGCAGGCATCGTCTCGGCCCGTGGCCGCGACATTGGCGCTGGTCCTTATGATGATTTCATCCAGGTGGATGCTGCCGTCAACCGCGGCAACTCTGGTGGCCCGACCTTCAATCTCAACGGCGAAGTGATCGGCATCAACACCGCCATCTTCTCGCCCTCGGGTGGCAATGTCGGCATCGCCTTTGCTATTCCCGCCTCAACCGCCCGTACCGTTATCAATGACCTGATCAAGGATGGCTCGGTCGAGCGTGGTTGGCTTGGTGTGCAAATCCAGCCGGTAACTGCCGACATCGCTGAATCCCTCGGGCTTGCCGATGCGGAAGGTGCTTTGGTGACCGCGCCGCAGCCGGATGCACCTGCCGCCAAGGCAGGCATTGCCGCCGGTGACGTTGTGACCGCTGTCGATGGCGATATGGTCAAGGATCCGCGTGATCTCGCCAAGAAGATCGCCGCGATGGATCCGGGCAAGACTGTCGACATTACGGTCTGGCGCAACGGCAAAAGCGAATCCGTGAAGGTGGAACTGGGTTCGCTGCCGACCGACATGGCTGCCGCCTCGGCAGATGAGGAGACGGCTCCCTCCGCGCCTCAGGCTGACGCGACCCTCGACAGCTTCGGCTTGACGGTGGTTCCGGCAGAAACCGGAACCGGCCTCGTCATCACCTCGGTGGCGCCTGACAGCGCTGCTGAAGAACGCGGCCTGCGCGCCGGCGACGTCATTCTCGCGGTCAACAACCAGGATGTTGCCAAGGCTTCCGATGTGGTGAGCATCATCGATGCCGCTGCCAAGGAAGGCCGCAAGGCAGCCCTGTTCCAGGTCGAGAACGAGAACCGCTCGCGCTTCGTCGCCCTGCCGATCGATCAGGGCTAAGTCAGCCCGATCCAATCGCATCCGGTGCGCATGACGCGTTCCGGATGCCACAACGCGGCGGGCCGCCCCCTCTTGCCCGCCGCGTTTTTTTGTCCGGATTTCAGGCGTACCATTCAGACAAAAAGCGCTCTAGGATTAGACATGAAGATTCTTATCATTGAAGACGATCTGGAAACCGCCGCCTATCTGTCGAAGGCGTTTCGCGAAGCCGGGATTACGGTGGATCATGCCAGCGACGGCGATTCCGGTTACTTTCTGGCCTCCGAGAACAGCTACGATGCGCTGGTCGTAGACCGGATGCTGCCCAAGCGGGACGGGCTGTCGATCATCAGTGAATTGCGCAGCAAGGGCGACGATACCCCGGCGCTCATCCTTTCGGCTTTGGGGCAGGTCGATGACCGGGTGACCGGCTTGCGCGCAGGTGGCGATGACTACCTGACCAAGCCTTATGCTTTTTCCGAATTACTGGCACGGATCGAGGTTCTCGGACGGCGCAAGGGCGGTCGCGAGCAGGAAACCACCTACCGGGTCGGCGATTTAGAACTCGACCGCCTCAGCCATGAAGTCCGCCGCGCCGGGCAGGCGATCCCGCTGCAGCCGCGCGAATACCGCCTGCTCGAATATCTGATGAAAAACGCCGGGCAGGTGGTGACCCGCACAATGCTGCTCGAGCATGTCTGGGACTATCATTTCGATCCGCAGACCAATGTCATTGATGTCCATATCTCGCGGCTCAGATCGAAGATCGAAAAAGATTTCGGAGAGCCACTGCTGCGCACCGTGCGGGGTGCCGGCTACATGATGAAGGCCGGAGGCTGATGACCCGGCTGCGCGCCATGCTTTCGACGACGGCTGTCCGGCTGTCGGCACTTTATCTCGGTCTGTTTGCACTGTGTGCCGTGGCACTGGTGTTCTACGTCACCGCAATTTCCGAAGGCATGCAGCGCGACCGGACCCAGAGTGCCATCGCCAGTGAATTGCGTATCGTTGCCGGGGCCTATCGCGGTGGCGGTGTGGCCGGTCTTGTCCGGATCATTGAACGCCGCTCGAGACAGCCGGGCGCCAATCTCTATGCAATTGCCGCACCTACCGGCGAACTGATCGCCGGCAATATTGCATCGCTGCAGCCCGGCGTACTTGATTCGGAAGGCTGGAGTCCGGTGCCATTCCGCTACGAACGCATCGGCGAGACCGCCGATGAGAACCATCGGGCCTTGGCGCAGGTGGTGTTTTTACCCAACGGCATGCGGCTGATGGTCGGCCGCGACATTGGCGAGCGCGAACAGGTACGCGGGCTGGTGCGTCAGGCGCTGGTAATGGCTCTGGCGATCATGTTCGTCGGCGCGTTGGCGATCTGGTTCTTTGTCGGGCGACGGGCGCTCAAGCGCATCGACCACATGTCGGAAGCGAGCAAGAAAATCCTCGCCGGCGACCTGTCACAGCGGCTGCCCGTAAATGGTTCCGGCGACGAGTTCGATCGGTTGAGCCTGTCGCTCAACACCATGTTGAACCGGATTGAACGGCTCAATGAAGGTCTGCGGCAGGTTTCGGACAACATTGCCCACGACCTGAAGACCCCTCTCACCCGGTTGCGGAACCGGGCCGAAGCAGCCCTCGCCGATGACGGCGGGCCTGCCGCCACGCAGGAAGCACTCGAACAGATGATCGCCGACAGTGATCAACTGATCCGCACCTTCAATGCGCTGTTGATGATCAGCCGCGTCGAGGCCGGATCATCGACGGCGCAGATGAGTGATGTCGATCTCTCAGGACTGGCTCAGGATGCTGCGGAACTTTATGAGCCGGTGGCCGAGGAGGAGGGGGTCAAGCTCACAGCGCAGATAGCGCCCGGCCTGACCATCCGCGGCAACCGCGAGCTTCTGGCTCAGGCACTGTCGAACCTGATCGACAACGCCATCAAATATGTCGGCGATGTGCCCACGCCGGAGATAGCGGTCACGCTCAGCCGTGCGGATGGTAAAGTTCTGTTGGCGGTGAGAGACAATGGCCCCGGCGTTCCTGCCAACCGGCGCGAAGATGTGGTCAAGCGCTTCGTGCGGCTGGATGAAAGCCGTTCAAAACCTGGCACCGGACTTGGATTGAGCCTTGTTCATGCCGTTGCGGCGCTGCATGGTGGGCAACTGTTGCTCGATGACGCGTCGCCAGGGGCCAGGGACAATCCCGGCCTCGCCGCGATCATGGCGCTGCCGGGGGGGAAATGACTGACACGCCACAATCCGGGTCGCTTGCCGATCTCTCAAAAAGTCCAATTCGCGCCCCGTCACAGACCGCCTCCAAATCTGTTGCGGCGGATCTCAAGCCGGTTGCCGCCGATCATCCTCAGATCGCCGCTGTTCTTTCTGCCAATGGTGCGCCGCGTGAGTTCCTGCTCGCAGCTCTGGCTTTATCTCCCTACCTGCGCGAAACCGCACTGAGCGATCCGGAATCGCTGGCGCTTGCGGTGTCATTGCCCGCACCATTCCTGGTGGCCAAAACCATTGAGGAGGCGCGTGCCTGCTGGCGCAACGCCGATGGGGAGCTTGCCGGCGAGGCGGAGCTGATGCGGGATTTGCGCCGGGCCAAACGCCGCGTTTCCCTGACCCTTGCGCTGCATGATCTGGCGCGGTTGATCGACGCAAGACACACCACCGCTGCGCTGAGCGATCTTGCCGATGCGGCCTTGGGGGCGGCCTTCGATCATTTGCTGCGAGGTGGGCATGAGGCGGGCAAACTCGCCTTGCCGGATCCGGAAAATCCATGCGACAATTCCGGCCTGATCGTGCTTGGCATGGGCAAGCACGGCGCACGCGAACTCAATTATTCCTCGGACATCGATATTGTGGTGTTCTTCGATCCGGACGCCGGTGTGGTGCGTGACCGCGACGAGGCAGGCGAGATCTTCGCCCGCATGGTGCGGCGGCTTGTGCGGATCATGCAGGAGCGCACCGGTGACGGCTATGTCTTCCGCACAGATCTAAGATTGAGGCCCGACCCGGGCTCAACGCCGTTGGCATTCCCGCTGGATGCAGCGATGAACTATTATGAAAGCCGCGGCCAGAACTGGGAACGTGCTGCCTACATCAAGGCCCGGCCAGTGGCAGGTGACATCGGTGCAGGAGAGCGGTTTCTCAAGGGGCTGGTGCCGTTCGTCTTTCGCAAGTATCTCGATTTCGCCGCCATATCCGACATCCATTCGATCAAGCGGCAGATCCACGCCCACCGTGGTTTTGGCGACATCGCCGTCAAGGGCCACAATGTCAAACTCGGGCGCGGCGGCATTCGCGAGATCGAGTTTTTCGTCCAGACCCAGCAATTGATCGCCGGCGGACGGATGCCGAAATTGCGGTTGCGCCGTACCGACGAGATGCTGGTGGCGCTGGCTCGCGCCCGTTGGATAGACACCGCGACTGCCAGGCTGCTTGTCGAAAGTTACTGGTATTTGCGCGATGTCGAACACCGGATTCAGATGGTGCGCGACGAACAGAGCCACACCTTGCCCGAAAGCGAAGCTGAACTGAGCCGCATTGCATTGATGATGGGCGACGCTGATACGGCAAGTTTCGGCAAGACTTACGTCGCAGTGCTTGCCCGTGTCGAACAATGCTATGCGGAGCTGTTTGAAAAGGAGCAGGGACTATCGGGTGGTGTCGGCAATCTGGTGTTCACCGGTGAGGACGATGATCCAGGCACGCTTAAGACGCTCTCGGATCTGGGCTTTGAGCGGCCGTCAGATATCTCACGGGTCATCCGCACATGGCATTATGGCCGCTACCGCGCCACCCAGTCGGTGGAGGCGCGCGAACGCCTGACCGAATTGACGCCGGAACTGCTCAAGGTGTTCGGCGCCACCAAACGCGCTGACGAAGCATTGCTGCGGTTCGACGCGTTCCTCTCCGGGCTGCCGGCCGGCATCCAGCTGTTCTCGCTGATTGGCAACAATCCCGGCCTGATGTCGCTGATGGTAACGATCATGGCCTCCGCGCCGCGCTTGGCGGATATCATCGCCCGCAAGCCGCATGTGTTCGACGGTATGCTTGATCCGGGACTGATGGCGGAATTGCCGACCCGTGCCTATCTTGCTGAACGTCTGGAGAGTTTCCTGGAGGGTGCCAGTGCCTATGAGGAAATTCTTGACCGGCTGCGGATTGTTGCGCTGGAGCAGAAATTCCTGATTGGCGTTCGGCTGCTCACCGGAGCTATTTCGCCCGAGAGGGCCGCGCGCAGTTTCTCTCATCTGGCTGACCTGATCATCGGTGCTGCGCTTGAGGCAGTTCGCGAAGGCATGGAAGATGCCCATGGCCGGGTTCCCGGCGGACGTGTCGCGGTGCTCGGGATGGGCAAGCTTGGCAGCTATGAGCTGACAGCCGGCTCTGACATCGACATCATCCTGCTTTATGATCATGACCCGGACGCCGATGAGTCCGACGGCCCCAAGCCGCTTGATCCGGTGCGCTACTACACCCGCATGACCCAGCGGCTGGTTACGGCGCTGTCGGCGCCCACCGCCGAGGGCATCCTCTACGAAGTCGACCTCAGGCTTCGGCCATCAGGCAACAAAGGCCCGGTGGCAACCTCGATCCGGGCGTTTGCAAAGTATCAGGCTGAGGAAGCCTGGACCTGGGAGCACATGGCGCTGACTCGCGCCCGCGCTGCGGCCGGCGAGGCGAGTTTGTCCAGCGAAGCCCGCGGGCTGATTGATGCAGTGCTGGCCAAACCACGCGACAAAGCCAAGCTGCTTGAGGATCTGAAGGAAATGCGCGGGCTGATTGAGCAGGAAAAGCCGCCGCGCGATATATGGGACGTCAAGCTGATCCCCGGTGGCCTGATTGATATCGAGTTTATCGCGCAGTATCTCTCGCTCAGTGCGCGCGCGGACGGTTGGTTGCCGGCTCCGGAGGATGACGAGGCCGCGGGCTTGCTCGTTGGAGGCGTTGATGATCAAACTGAGCAGAGCGTGGACCTTAATGAATGTACCAGCACCGATGCGACTTTGAAGATACTGGGCCCCGATGCGCTGGGCGAAGAGGTCACGGAAAGCTTGCGTCATGCGCTGGCGCTGTGGAGTGGACACGCCCAGATCGTGCGGCTTTGTGCGGAAGGTGATTTCGCGCCTAAAGAAGCTCCCGTAGGCTTGATTGATCTAGTTGTTCGCATCGGGGAGGCGCCGGACCTGACAAGCCTGGAGGCTGATTTCAAAACCACCTCAAAGCGCATACGGGCAATTTTCAAAAAGATAACGGCGTGAGTCCAAGGATAGAAACGGCGCTGTGGCATGATGCAGGTTTTGCCCTGAATAGCGGGCCGATCAGTCATGGGTTCGTTTTGTTGGGGGTATCAATAGTATTTTGAAGCAAAGCTCTGTAAATTAGGCATGACACAAGCTTGGAGCAAGCTGATTCTGCCAATTATATTAAAGCACGTCGCAGCTTTTGAGATTCGGGATTCCCAGACTTCTTGATTTGTGATTCAATTTGCCCATGGAAGGAGAACCGCCATGGGCAAGCCGCATCCGGTCGAGTTGCGTGCGCGTGTCGTT
>Ga0163216_100408_pt1 | contig 73542 bp, 69 predicted proteins | sample SynspAceP_FD_167610 | JGI IMG/M metagenome (GOLD analysis project Ga0163216, IMG submission 167610) | Saline lake microbial communities from Ace Lake in Antarctica - Synechococcus sp. Ace-P (Illumina Assembly) | ecosystem: Environmental > Aquatic > Non-marine Saline and Alkaline > Saline ...
TGCAACAGCCTTGCCGCTACCGCCGCCAAACTGATTACCAATCACGCCACCTGCAACGGCGCCTGCAACTGTTCCAACGCCCTGTCGCGGGCCAACATTCTGACAGCCTGCAAGAGCGAGACCGCATACAGTCAGGGTTGCCAATACTTTAAGTTTCATTTTCATTTTCCTTCCTGCGCGATACGAAACTATTGCCGCACCGCATACGCATGTTCACTTGATTTATTTTCATAGCAAAATGGCGCAATTGTGCCAATTTCAACATTTTTTCGGTCGTTTGTAAAACTCCATCGCGGGTTTAGGCTTCAGAAACGCAGGGAAGTGTCAGCTCAGCTTTCAGGCCACCCAAATCGCTGCGTTCCAGATTAATATTTCCTGTGTAAAGATTTGCGGTTTCCACAACGATAGACAATCCAAGCCCACTTCCAGCAACCGTTTCATCCAGCCGCTCACCGCGCTTGAGCGCCAGCTTGCACTGATCTGACGACATTCCCGGGCCGTCATCTTCTACACACAGAATCCACTGCGTCTCATTTAATTTGCGTGTATGCACTGCCACTTTGGAAGCTGCCCATTTGCTGGCATTGTCGACAAGATTGCCAATGACCTCTTCCAGATCCTGCTTCTCTCCGCGAAAAACAATATTTTCTTCCATGCTGACCTCTATCTTGAGATCCTTGTCGCGATAGATTTTTTCCATTGCGCGCACCAGACTATCGACGATCGGATCAACCGGCGTCGATGTCCCAACGGCTGCAAGACCTGCTGCAGATCTGGCACGGGACAGGTAATGGTTCACCTGATCGCGCATCACCGTGATCTGCTCGGTAATTTTCCTGTCCTTGACAGCGGCACCTGATGCTTCATTGGCGATCACGCTTAATGGTGTCTTCAGTGCATGGGCAAGATTGCCGACATGAGTCCGCGCACGCTCAACGACCCCCTTATTGGCATCGATCAATCCATTGATCTCTTCCACCACGGGCGCAATCTCCGATGGGAACCGCCCCTCAATTTTCTGGGACCGCCCTGCCTGAACTTCCAGCAATGCCTGCCGGATAGACTTGAGCGGTCGCAATCCCAGACGAACCTGCAAATAAATTGCCAGGCCCAGAAATGCTGCAAAAACCAGGAAAGTAATCAGCAAACTGGAGCGAAAATCAGCTATATCGCGATTGAGTTGGGTCACGTTACCCGCAACAGCCACCAGCAATTCAGAATTATTGGGCAATTTATAGCTGCGCTGAAACAGCCGTATAGCCTCACCACCTGGACCCTCCAGCGTATCATCTGGCGCATTTGCGCTATCGGCCATCACAAAATCCAGGCTGCTGCCAATGAGAGAGTCAGATGTGAACAGGATAGCGCCACGGCCTTCGCCGATTTGCCAGTACCAGCCTGACAAGGGTTCCAGAAACCGTGCTTCGCCAATATTTTGAGGCGGGGACAGCGAAATGGCAGCTGAGCGACCACTTATCTGGGCGGATAAAGCGCCTATCAATGCATTGGCATAGGCTTCCAGTTGCGCATCGAAGGCTTGTTGAACCGACCGGCTATACAAGTTTGACAGAATCAACCCTGCTGCCAGCAGGCCAATACTGGTCAATGCAGCGGAGGACAGGAACAGCCTCAGCGCTAGAGAATTCGGTCTTGGCAATGCACGTCTGTTCACTCAGCCTGCCCCATTCGATAGCCAAGTCCACGAATCGTTTCGATCAGCCCGTCGGGCAATTTTTTGCGCAATCGTCCAACAAAGACTTCGATCGTATTGGAGTCACGGTCGAAATCCTGATCATAAAGATGTTCAGTCAGTTCTGTTCTGGAAATCACCTTGCCCTGATGGTGCATCAGGTAGGACAGTGTGCGGTATTCATGAGCGGTCAGCTTCAACGGCATGCCATCAATCGTGACCCTGTTGCCCTTCGTGTCCAATCGCACATCACCACAGGTGATTTCGTTGGAAGAATGGCCAGCTGCGCGGCGTACCAGCGCCCGCAATCGCGCCAAAACCTCTTCCATGTGAAATGGCTTGGCAACATAATCATCTGCGCCGGCATCAATACCTTGTACCTTGTCGCTCCAGCGGTCACGAGCGGTCAGCAGCAAGACCGGCATAGTGCGGCCATCGCGCCGCCAGGCTTCCAACACACTGATTCCGTCCAATTTGGGAAGCCCGACATCCAGCACGACTGCGTCATAGGGTTCAGTATCCCCCAGAAAATGGCCATCTTCGCCATCTGTGGCTGTATCAACCACATAGCCACTGTCTTCCAGAGCCTGCTTTAACTGCCGGTTGAGATCAGGTTCGTCTTCAACAACAAGAACGCGCATAAGTCCCTCAAATCCTGGTTAGTCCTGCCTCTAATTCGCGCGCACTGTAACATTGGAGACCTGTCCGTTCGACTTCAAAACGGAAATCACGTAAACAAAACCACCACCCTGGCGGCAAAGCTTTGCGCTGACAATCTTTCCACCACCGCGCGTGGCACTGCCTTTAACCTGCGCAAGAGACTTCGCAGCCCCGCTGCGAACAGCTTTATTGGCCTGAGCATTGCTAAGACATGACTGAGCGTAAGCACCGGACATATCGTCGGGCAACACTGCTGGAGCGAGGTTCAGCAAAAGTGAAAGTGTCAGAATTTTAAGTGTGTGTATCATCATGCCGCAATTCATAAGGCTTCTATTCTGAATGTGGGATGAATGGATATTGAACCTTGTAAATTTACCAAAACTTTCTGAACCGTCCAATGGAAAAATAAACTGCTCATGAAGCTGGTATCTCTACGACTCACCACTTTCGGTGACAGGCCAACTGACCAGATGTTCCTCGTATTCTTCGACAGGTACACCAACCTCACTCTTGATACGACCGCGCACGGAGATGCCTGCTGCGTGAACCGTATCCGGATCGCCTGATAAAAGCGGATGCCACCACAATAGGGGCTTGCCGTCTCTCAGCCGTGCATAGGCGCAGCTTGGAGGCAACCAGGTAATTTCCTGAACAGATTGCGGCGTGAGTTGCAGGCATTCTGGAACCTTGTCCAAGCGGTTTGTATAATCCTGACATCGACAGCTGTCGTGATCCAGAAGCCGGCAGGCAAGATCGGTCCAGATAATTTCACCTGTGTCCCAGTCTTCGACCTTGTTCAGGCAGCATCGGCCACAACCGTCACACAGTGATTCCCATTGTTCCTGGGACATGTCTGCCAAAGCAAGCTCCTCCCAATACGGCCTTGGTTGGGCTTCATCCAGCTTGCCAGACTCTGTCTTATCAGGCTCTATCTTTTCCGGGTCAGGACGGGTTTCCACAGCCACCTCAATTTGAAATACAATTGACCGCTTCTGGCACGAATGAAACTGCGACACAAACTTGCAGCTTCAGAGGCAAAATCGTGACTGAGCAGCGAATACTGCGAAATCACGAGAATGAATGGTAAGGCAATCCAATATCTTCTGGAAAACTTGTCAGATTGGCGTTAACTATGGTCTAGGTTGATCACGACATTACATGTATATGACTTCGTGTTGGGGACGAAATGTCTGCTTGAAATACATGGGATGTCAGCGTTCACAACTGGCAACTGACTGATGATTTAAAGACCGGCTGATCGAGAGCCGGAAGCGGAAAGCCAACGGCGCATGCAAGACCCTTTTGTCAATCGAAAGAAGCCACTTCCACGGCTAACCTATCGGGAAATGGACGCTTGGCTTGAAGCCTATATTCACCAGGGGCTCGTGGCCGTCGGCAGATTTTACTCAGGTATACGCCGATTCTTCATGCGGTTCCGACTGCGCGGTTTGCCCCGCACGTTGAATGAACTGGCGTCGGAAGCCTCGACAGTCGGTTTGGTTGGCTTGGTGTTTCTGCTAACGCTAGCGCTTCCTGCCTTCGAGGAAACACGCGGCAACTGGAAAGCCCAGGACGATTATTCCGTCACGTTCCTGGACACTGCCGGCAATCTGGTTGGGCGGCGCGGTATTCTACTGGATGACGCGGTGCCGCTGGACCAAATTCCAGAACATCTGGTGAAAGCGGCTCTGGCAACCGAAGATCGTCGTTTCTTTAGCCATTTCGGTATCGATATTATGGGTACTGCCCGCGCCATGATGGAAAATGTGCGCGCTGGCGGTGTTGTGCAGGGTGGCTCTTCGATTTCTCAGCAATTGGCAAAAAACCTGTTTTTGTCCAATGAGCGAACACTGCAACGCAAGATCAACGAAGCCTTTTTAGCGCTGTGGCTTGAAGTGAATTTCACAAAGCACGAGATTCTGAAGCTCTATCTTGACCGCGCCTATATGGGCGGTGGTGCATTTGGCGTGGGTGCTGCAGCGCAGTATTACTTCGGCAAATCGGTGAAAGACGTTACAATGGCGGAAGCTGCCATGATGGCCGGCCTGTTCAAGGCGCCAACCAGCTACGCGCCGCATGTTAACCTACCGCGCTCGCGCGCGCGCGCTAACGAGGTTCTGACCAATCTTGTTCAAGCTGGCTTCTACACTGAAGGTCAGGTGATAGCGGCCCGTCAGAACCCTGCGACACCGGTAGACCGGTCGGAAGAAGGCTTTGCCAATTATTATCTTGATTGGGCATTTGAAGAAATCAAGAGAATCGCGCCGGGACCAGAGCAGGTTCTGAATGTGACTGTGAGCTATAGTCCGCGCCTGCAGAAGTTTGCCACTGAAACCGTAGTCAACATGCTGCGCGAAAACGGCGATGCAAAAGGTGTTTCGCAAGCAGCTCTGGTGACAATGGAAAATGATGGTCGTGTGCTAGCCATTATTGGTGGACGCGACTATGGCGAAAGCCAGTTCAACCGCGCGACCGATGCCTTGCGCCAACCTGGCTCCTCATTCAAACCTTTTGTTTTTGTAACTGCGATGATGAATGGCTTCAGACCTGACACGATCATCGTTGATCGACCTATTCGCATGGGAAACTGGCAGCCGAAGAACTACAACCGCCGTTACGCCGGCCGGGTCACCTTGACCACAGCGCTTGTCCGCTCCATCAACACGATCCCGGTTCGATTGGCCAATACCATTAGCCGGAAGAAAATTGTTGATACGGCCCGTGCCATGGGCCTGACGACTGATCTTCCTGAATCATCGCCGATGCCGCTGGGTGTTGCCGAAGTGCGCGTGATCGATATGGCCTCCGCATACGCGAGCATGGCCAATGGCGGATTGCAGGCAACACCTTATACCGTGCTGAAAATCCAAGGAACGAGCGGAGCCGTTCTTTACGAACGCGACGCCGAGGCAACGCCCAAACGTGTTCTGCCTGAGCAGGCTGTAGCTGATATGAACGGTATTCTGCATCAGGTTACGACAAAAGGAACGGGTCGCCGCGCTCAGATTGAAAATGTCAAAGCTGCTGGCAAGACCGGAACCACGCAAGCCTATCGTGATGCCTGGTTCGTTGGCTATACGGGTAATTTCACAACTGCGGTCTGGTACGGCAATGATGACTTCAGCGGAACAAATCGTCTGACCGGAGGTAATCTGCCGGCCATGACATGGCAGCAAGTCATGGCTCTGGCCCATAAGGGTAAAACCACTTTGCCGATGCCGGGCGTTGATATGCCTGTGGCCGAAGCGCTGCTCGCCAAAGCCAGAATTCAAGGCACGTCAGACGACTCAAACACAATTGCTGACCTCATCGATACTGATGGGGCGGCGCGACTGTCGCCAGCGACCGCTCTGGCTCTTCAACGGATTCATTTGCTGTTGGGTGGAGATGGCATTCAAATTCAAATAGGACTTGATGATACAGAACCAACGCCTGACGTTTCTGACCCATCAGACAGAGCAATACTGACAACAGAAATCGCGCCGGATCAGGCAGGATAAGTCTATGAGTTCGCTGTCCCGTATCAGTGTTGCCATGGGGCTCGCTGTTGTCATAGGCCTCGGTTCGACCGATTTTTTCCTGCGTGCAAAAGCACCGCTGGGAACGACAAAACACCAGATGTGGACTGCATGGCCGAGCACCGGACTTGGTTCAAATGCCAATGCTGAAAACCCATACCTTCAAGCTCATACGGCACGAAACGGAACCGTGCCCCTTGGTGACAATGAAGGGGTTCTGCTGAAAACCTATCGGGATGTCTCCGGGGATACGCTGGTGCGCAATTGCCTTTATCGTATGATCGGTGATGTTCCAACGTCTCAATTATGGACCCTTTCGGTATCTGACGCTGTGGGACGCGTGTTACCTAATCCATCTTTGAGGTTCGGTATTGAATCGAACCAGTTGCTGCGGGCTCCTGACGGCACTTTCAATATATGGTTGTCGCGGGACGTGCAGCCCGGAAACTGGATTTCTCTGGGCGATTTGCCGGAAGATCTTTACACAGCGAACGAGCAAGTGCCCGTTGACGGCAGGAATCAAAACCAGAGCTTTCTGCTGACTTTACGCTTGTATGGCGCCAATCTTTCGTCAGAAACATCCCTTAGCGCCGTCGAGTTTCCCACGATTGAAAAGGTCAGTTGCCCGTGATCAATCGTTCCTTCTTTGTCACGCTGCTGATTGGCCTGTTTCTCGCAGCCATCATTCATATCGGGATTCTCCTGTTTGCACCCCGCCTATCTGTGAGCGATGCATGGGAGGCGATAGCGCTGCCGCTGGAGCCCTTCGTTGCAGTGCCGGTGCGTGCGATGCGTCCGGGTGAAGTCTTCAATGATCTGGACGAATCTGACGACACGCCGATCACCGAAGTTCCGATGCGGGATCTAGACCCTCAGTTTTCCCACGCCATTTGTCGATTTGATCTGAATTCTGGCCCGGTACACATTCGAACAGATGGATTTGAAGGGTTCTGGACACTTAACCTTTTCAGTGCCGGTGGGATCAGTTTCTTTAGCACCAACGAACAGGTGAACGCGGGGCGACCGCCCAACATTCTTGTAACAACGCCTTCTCAAGTCTCCAGCCTGAGGGCAAATAACAGCGCAAGCCTCAACAATCTTGCACTGGTCGAAACTGAAATTCTGGATGCGGCGGTGTTGTTCCGTGCTTATCGGCAGCATCAGGAAGCGCTGCCGACTGACATGGCAGAACTTCAATCTGTGTTTTACTGCTCACCATTCCAGCAGAACCCGGCCCCCGAACAGGAAGACGTACAGCCTGCTGCGGCCGTGTTTGAAGAGCCGATACAAGAAACGGAAGTGGAACCGGCTATCGAAGCTGAATCCGAGGTCACTGAAGAACCACAAACTGAGTAGAGCCAATTGCTGTCGCCAAAATGTGTTTCGGTCAAAAGACTATTTTTGGGGAACAGGCGCATCATACGGATCAGAGGCCTGATCTTGGCTATCGCGCCCCATCATGTAGCGTGAACGACGAACCGTTTCGGTTTGCACATCCGGTTGCATGTAAGCTATTCGGGCTTTTCTGAAAATCAGCTCCAGACGTTGTAGCTCGCCATCTGCCAGCCCAACTCTTGCATCGGGTTCTTCAATAGCCAAACGTTCAATCGCATTTCTGTAACTTTCAATGCGGAATGCAACAGCCCTGTCTACCCAGTCAATTAGTTCCTTATTTTCATAGACCCTGGCATTTGCAGCTGTCTGGACAGTTGTCATTGGGCGCACCAATGGGCTTTGCAATGCATACCGCTCATCGCCAACCGGACCAAAAGTGGCAATGGCCTCAATTCTCATCGTATCTGCCGCAGTAACCTGGCTTGCCCTTGAAAAAAAGGCGGGTATCAGAGCAGCGTCGGCAGCCATGTCGGCACTCAATCGTCCATAGCGACCCGCGGTTGAGCGAAACCTGTCTGATCGCAGATAGGCATAGTAAGCGTTTGTGCTGAGGCGGTGGTCCAAAGGTGCGGTCACGCGGTAGCGCTGAACCCGCGACGCAACAGCATGAGTCCAGTCTCTGGCATGTGGTGGTGCTATCAGACGTCTGGACTGCTGACGCAGCAGTTTCTCTTCATCAGTGAGATTGAAATACGATACTGGTTCCTCTCGATATCGGGCCGCAAAGCCGCCAATCAATGGGAGTACCTTGCGATCCATCACACCGCTATCTTCGCGACCGAAATCGCCCCCTAAGGAAGGGGTTACATGGGACATCATCATTGCAGCCAGCAAGGCTGACGCTGCAATCCTGCCTTTCGGTCGAAAAGACTTGCGGTTCTTCGTCATAAATTTCACCGGCGGTTCAGTCTTGGTGGGTGTTCCGGTTCACAATTCTCTGCTTGCTTGTTTCTTTTGCCTAGCCGCCAACCGGCCGGGCTGCGCGGGGCCAAAACCGGGCGCGCCTTGTTATTGCGCGATAGTTCGGTTCGTGGCGGTTCCAGGGAGTCATCATGATATTCAACAAACACACCGCTAAATAAAACGACATTGTCCCGTGAACCGTGCGGAGCCAAATTATGACCCTTGCCGGTTTGGGCCGGAAGATTATGCAAGTGAGGTTTCATGTCCGGAAAGGCAATAATCCTTCCCATATCCATACTCCGTTTGTTTTCTGTCAAACCGGAGTGGATATACGCCCGAACTCCCCGGAGCGGTTTCAACACATTAGGCATAACGCTGCGGAGGTTAACAGTCTGCTAACGAATTACTGCGACATTTACAGTTCGTGAACCAGACCGAATTGTTGTGTGTACGGTCAATGCCAAATATTCATTATCATTCGTCCGCAGAATCTGCTGCAAACGCGTCAGACCTTGCAGACTTCCACGCTTTGTCAGCATCATCGGGCCGTTATCCGAACCAGGCCCTGCTGATGGCTCTGGCTCGATTGTTTGTGCAAAATACTACCCCTACCCTTTGGGAAGTCGAGCAATTTCAGGAATTGATGCTGAATTTGGCACCTGAAGCAGATGTAAAAACGCGGCAAGAGTTACTTCGGCTTCTGTCGTCAAATATGCATACGCCAACCCAAGTTCTGGACGCACTTGCAATGACGCAAATTCATGGTCAGCCGAAAATCGAAGTTCCAGACAGCATCCCGCCAGTTGATCCGGTCCCACAACAGCAGCCGGTCTACTCAATTGCCCGGTTGAAAGACATGCTGCCGCTTCAGATTTCCAGAAAGATGGCGCAAGTTGCTGCTTTGGCTGCCAAACGCGGCGACCGTCACATCTTACGATCACTTCTTGCTGAACATCTGTCTGTTTCCCGACAGTTTGCCGACCACCTTTTGACCAATCCGGATGGGCTTTTGCTGGCAACCGCCCTTAGAGCCCTGCGTATGCCAGGCACTGTTGCCCATACAATTCTGCTCGCAAGTGAAGGCTTGGAAAGTCGTGACCTGATCTATGTACCCCAAATGGTCAATTCCTTTGAACGACTGGACCCTGAGGCCTGTCGCAAAAGACTGAAGGATTGGGAAAGGGCGTTCTCCAGAGCACAGGCTGAGACAATTGCTGGCAAACAAGCGGCAACGCGTCAAACCAACTATCTGCAGCCCGGCTTTGAAGGGCGGAACTTTGAAGATGTCCGAGAAACAAACGAGCCTAGTTCCGATCTCCAAAGAATGGCCGGATAGACTTCACTCACGACCTTTTTCGAAATCCTCATTCAACAAGGCGCAAGGCGTGATTCCCAGTTGCGTTCTCAACTTCGACGACCCAGATATCGGGATCGAAGTTTCTTTCGCTGCTAAGGCGCGCTTCAATCTGTTCATCAGTTGAGACAAGAACCAACTCGAAAAGTCGACTGTCTTCGCCCGAAAAATTATCCAGGTTGGAACTATCCAGAACTTCGCTCTGAGGCGCGGGTCCATACAGCTTCACAGAACCATCCGGCTCTACAATCTTGACGAAAATTGCCCCAGCATCTGTTGCCCCTCGTTTTGCAAGATAGCCAAACGAACCGTTCAGCCGGCATTGTCTGAGATAGGAAGCAACCCAAAGGTCGCTGGAAAGACGCCGAACCATATCTAGCCTCAGAACATATTCATTTGGTGACAATTAAATTGGGTTTGCACCCAAGTTGACGTCTTGGTTCTCACCCTGGTTCACGCTTTAGTGCACGCTTTAGTTCAGGGCACCAATCGTCATCAGCCGGACTATGAGATCATCGCTAATTTCCCCGGTGACAGATATGCCCTGGTTCATTTCAAACCGCTGGATAGCTGCTGATGTTTCGTCGCCAAATACACCATCAGCCGTCACCGGCCCGTACCCAAAACTGTTCATAGCCTGCTGGACCGACAATATTTGAGTTGCTGTAATGCCGGATGTTGCTGCAAGTGTTTCCGGGTTCGGATTGTTTGCAGGTGCACGTGCCGGCAAAGGCACAAGTTCTTCTCTCACCAGTTGGTCCATGCGCATACGCGCCAATAGTTTCACAGATGGCTCGCCGGTGGGCGATACGTTGATGCCACGTTCATAATCAGCAATAGCAGCTCGGGTCTCCGGTCCATCTACGCCATCCACCAGACCGTGATAAAAACCTTTCACTGCCAGCATGCTTTGTACTTCGCTTATCAATGCCCGGTCAGCGACCAGCGGCGGATAGCGCAAATCAGCTCCGGCAGAAACGGTACGCACTTCCCGATGCATGAGCGCGGCCAGTTGCCCACCCGGTGCACGTGTCTGGAACAGAGGTGCCGGGTGTTTTCCTGGCTGCATGTAAGTCGCATTGACGGCCACCAGAGCAGAAACGGCAGCACAGAGTGCTATCGCGCTGTTACGCCCCGGTTTTTCCATGAGCTTTTGAGCAATTCTTGCTGCCATCAGGCGCTTCTCCTCAGCCGATTGGCTTCGTCTTCAGATGCCTCCTGAGCGGAGGGTTGGTCTGCATCTGTGTCACCATCACCTGCAGCGGCACGCACGCAAGGCAGCGAGATGGTTACGATGGTTCCCTCACCCAGGACACTTTCAAGTTTCAATGTACCGCCGTGAAGCGCAGCAATCTTTTTAACCAACGCCAAACCCAGCCCGGCACCAGGGCGCGGAGGCTGCGTGTCACTGACGCGCTCAAAACTGTTGGCAAGGCGCGGCAGGGCCTCATCTGGAATGCCGATACCAGAATCCTCGACAATAAAATTCATATGCCCCAGTTTTTTCTCAACTGTTAGTGAAATCCGGGTTTCGCGGTCGCTGAACTTGAGAGCATTTTCCAGGACATTCAATAGCATCTGGCGGCAACAATCTTGGTCTGCATACAGATATGGCAGACTGTCCGGGCAGTTCAGATCAACCGTCATTCCCTTTTCTCGGAACCGTGGCTCCATCATCGAGAAACATTCGCCGCACAAATGAGCGACATTGAAGGAGGACGGTGTCAGATCCAGATGTCCTGCCTCCAGTTGACCTGCGATAAGCATCTTGTCGACGACGCTCAAGAGATGCTGGCCCGCATGATGGATGTATCCGGCATATTCCTGACGCCGTTCATCTGATTGAAAAGCGATCTTGTCATCGGACAAAATTTCAGAAAAACCCAAAATCGAATTGAGAGGGGATCGCAGTTCATGAGCCAGCGTGCTGACTGCGGTCATGAAGCGTTCCTCTGAACCATCTTTGTCCCGTGCTGCCTGGAGTTCAGCCTGCATCGCAACTTCCGAAGAGGCATCCTGCAAAGAGCTGATGCAGCCATCATGGCACCAATGGGCTGAAAATATGAAAGGCTGAAATTTGCCTGGAACACCGCTTAGCGCCAGATGCACTGTAATGGGCGCAACAACTCTGCTGCGGCTCGCGTCCGAGACCAACGTTAGAAAGGCAGGACGGTCGCTGACTCGTATCAAATTCAGCAAACCCTTGCCGAGAACTGCATGACCAAGATCGGACAATGTAGGATGCAGAGAGCCGGACTGCTCTATAACGTCGCCATTTTCATTATGACGCAATGTCAATTCTGTCATTGGAAACAGCGGAGTGGCTTTTGCTTCAAAACCCTGCGTTTCATCTGTGGACAAAATCTGTTGTGATTTTTGCAAAAACGGCAGCAACAAACCCGTAAAGGCACCAAGAACAGCTGCCCCGATTGCAATGCCGATCAGGGGTGCTGTCTGGATATCCAGCATCCGTGAAGCCGCCATTAAAACAGGCAAAGACAGGCCAGCACCGATCAAGGCACCAGTTAGCATCCGTGCCTCCAGCCCGCCAGGTGCGACAGACAGAACAGGTCCAGAATGCGTCTTTCCGTTATTGTTTTTATCAAAAGGCTTCAAGGGTTGCGGCCTGCAATTCATTCATTTGCAGCACACCATTGCAGGCAAGGTTTACCGTAAGGCTAAGACAAGGATGTCTTGCGCAAATCATGTCGAAATCCCGCGTTTGAGCCTCAAAAACCGAAAAACGTGGTGAATAAACTGTTAACAAATACCATTGAACTGGGACAATTCAGCGGTTTCCGTTCTAGGCTGAAAGCATGTAATGCGGCGCTGCGTTCATTGGTTAAAATTTGAATTAAATTCAAATCCAGTTTGCCATGCATCTTAAATGGCCGCGCTCTATTGTAAGAATGAATTGTCTAGGACCTATGTCCCAAAACAAAAAATGAGTTGATACAAATGTTTTTCGTGCGTTCCATTTTTTGGCTGAGTGTTGTTTTTGTTCTGCTGCCAGTGGCACCAGAGGATCGTGATAAGATAGAGTCGATATCACCAATCGAAGCTGTTGGCGCGGCGGCCGCCGCCGTCCGTGACATTTCCGGTTTTTGTGGCCGGAATCCGGAAACTTGCGAAACAGGTGGCAAAGCGGCAGTTGCTCTTGGCTACAAGGCTAAATATGGCGCACAGCAATTGCTGTCTTCTTCCGGTGACCAACAGGATGGCGAAAATGACTCGCTTGTTGCCGATGTGTTGGGACAACCAATGGCAAAACTAAACAACGAAATCGCAGGGGCACTAGCAACTGAAAGCGCTGTGGCAGTAGCGCAGTCTGCACCTACAATATTGGTGTCAGAAACGAACGCAGCGGCAGAAGAGGCTGTTATCTCAGCTGATGTGATTGTCCCTGCATCCGCGACATCCGCGACCCCAACCCCACGTGCACGGCCAAATATCTGATTTTGTTCGTCTGCCAAAGTAGCGGTTCAGACATTCCTGTAGGCTGGACGCTTCAAACCTGACCTGTAGCGCTCTATATAAGATTGCAACATAGTCTTGCCCGAGATCGGCTCCATGAACATTACAGACATTATCGAAAATTTCTCCTACCTGGATGACTGGGAGGATCGCTACAAATACGTCATCGAATTAGGCAAAGAACTTGAAACGATGCCCGATGCCTTGCAAGTGGACGCCAACAAAGTGCGTGGCTGCACCAGCCAAGTCTGGTTGTCGACACGTGTGACTGAGCGTGATGGAGAACCGGTGCTGCATTTCCTGGGTAACAGCGACGCTCATATTGTGCGCGGCCTGGTGTGTATCACCCTTGCGATCTTCAACGACAAAACCGCTCAGGAAATTGTGGGTCTGGATGCAGAGGCTATTTTTAATGAAGTGCAATTGCGCGATCACATCTCTGCGCAACGGTCCAATGGTCTGAATTCCATGCTGCAACGCATCAAGGCGGACGCACAAAACCTCTTGTAAGTCTGGCGCTAACTAGAGCAATCGTTATCTATACGGAAACTTTTGCTCTGGTGAGGACACAAAAAAGCCCGGAAGCTCATTGCCACCGGGCTTTTTAATTTTGTCGCTAGCAAATGTAGCAGGTTTACAAGTTACGCCTTAGCCTTAGGGCGGCGTCCACGCTTCTGTGTACCGCGTCCAAGACCCATTTGCTTTGCAAGCTCTGAGCGTGCACGTGCATAATTTGGTGCGACCATCGGATAGTCTGGCGCAAGTCCCCATTTCTCCCGGTATTCTTCAGGAGAGAGATCATAATGTGTGCGCAAATGGCGCTTCAGAGATTTGAACTTCTTGCCATCTTCGAGACAAATCAGAAAATCGGGCGTGATGGACCGACGCGGTGAAACCGCTGGCGTCAAAGGCTCAGGTTCTGGCTCATTGTTGGCTTCACTGATATTCGTCAACGCTGCATGTACATTTGTAATGATGCTGGGTAAATCAGACCCAGCAACTGCGTTGTTGCTTACGTAAGCTGCAACTATGTCGGCTGTCAGATCGATCAGCTCGCCATCAGTTGTACCAGCTGAGTTTGCGTCGTCCATGAATTGAAACTCCATATTGTTTTTATTTAATTATTGCTCTTCCGCTTATGTAGAGCAGCGGTTGAGGAATAACAATCGGTAAAAACATAAAATGATGGCGTTAATTTGTCTATTGTACTAAATGTGATTATTATCGTTTAAATTGAGTACAAGAATCCAATTCGGCATCAACGCTTTGTTTTTTTAAACAAAATTGGAAATAAACTACTCGAATCAACACAAAAGTCAGCGCTCAACCCTAATTTGATTTAAGATATACTATATATTTCCAGTTGAAATTCTTTGTGCGCCTACACTTTGACCGGCTTCATACAAGACAATTTTGAAATTGATGTCAGCAATCAGTGATTGTTTGATTAGTCAACTTCACGCGGATTACGGCGTTCATCATTTTGGTAATCAGCCATATCCTCACAACGTGTTGATGGTTCGGGGCGATAACCGACCAGGTAGGCGCTGCGAGCCAAAAGATGCGATGAAATCGGCGCTGTCAAAAGAAAGAAAACGATAGCCGCAATCGCGCGCGTGACAACGTCAAGTTCCTGAGAAAACACAGCCAGAGCCAGTAACATCAGGCCAGAGCCAAGTGTTCCTGCCTTGCTGGCTGCGTGCGTGCGCGTGTAAATGTCCGGGAGCCTCAGAAGACCGATAGCAGCGATGACGGCAAATGCCGCGCCAATCAGCATAATGATACCGGTAACAATCAAAACCACATCATGCGTCATTGATCCGCTCCTGCACTACGGCGAATTTCCTGCTCTATCAAGTTGCGCTCTCCTTCCGGATCCGGCCCCTCTTCAGTCGTGGAACCACGGCTAAGGACGTATCTGGAGAAGGCAACGGTCGCAAGAAAGCCGATCAGACCAAGGGCAATGGCGACATCAATGTAAAGAAAGAACCCGGTTTTGACGCCAATTACCGCAATGAAGCCGATGCCAACAGCCACCAGCATATCCAACGCCAGAATTCGGTCTGGCAATGTAGGCCCGCGCACAATACGCACAATGATGAGCAAAAAGGCGAGCACCATCATGGCCATGGATATGTTGACTGCTATATCGAGGAAGGTTTCTGCTGCACTCATCGAAACGCCTCCATAATCTTCATCTCAAAGCCTTCAGCGATATCCCGCTTCAAGGCTTCTTCATCCGTCACATTTATTGCGTGTATATAAAGAATTCTTCGATCCGGCGAGACATCCACAGACAATGTGCCTGGCGTCAGCGTAATCAGATTGGCCAGCAGGGTGATTTCAAAATCCTTGTCCACGCGCAACGGGTACGCCACGAAGGCCGGGTTGATTTGCATTCTTGGTGACAAGACCAGCTTAGCCACTGAAACGGCCGACAGAACCAATTCATAGATGAACAGCAAAAACAGGCTTATGACCCGCCGTGCACGGCTCATATAGCCAACTGTGCCCACCTGTTCGCGGATCAGAGACAGTGCCAGAGCTGACAGCGCGAAGCCGAACAGCAGATTGGGCAAGCTGAATGAACCGGTTATCGCCGCCCAGACCAGTGCCATCAAAATATTTATGAGAAACAGCGAATTCATGACCCATCTCCTGACTGGCTGCCCTCTGCCGAATTATCTTCCGGCGCTTCTGTCTCTGTTCCAAGCTCTTGACCTATTGCAGCGTCAGCGGCTTCTGCCCCCAGAACAGAGCCAATGTAGCTTTCGCTGTATAACAGGCCGCCGGCACCACCGGCTGCGACGTTCAAATATGGCCTTGGCAGGAAGCCAAGCGCGATGACAAGCGCGGTCAACCCGATGATCGGGAACAGCATATCGCGCCTGTCAGCCGGATCGCTCAAAGGCATAGTCTCTTGTGTGATGCTTTCGCCATCGGGCGTTCCCGATGGCCCTCCCCGCCAGAAACTCATGACCCAAATACGACCTACTGCGATTGTGGTCAAAAATCCTGTGACCAAGATGGCCGCTGCCAACCAACCATTGCCACCAGACAGGGACGCCTGAACCAATGTCAATTTGGGCCAGAAACCTGAGAAAGGAGGCAGTCCAGAAATCGCAAATGCAAGGATCAGGAAAATGGCGGACAGAAACGGGTCCTTGCCATACAAACCACCAAGACCGCGCAAATCGTGAGATCCGGTCCGGTGGATCATCAATCCACAAGTCATGTAGAGGGCCGTCATGACAATCATCGAATGAACTGCGTACATGATGGACCCCATCAGCCCGAGATCGGACATCAGCGCCACACCGGCCAACATGGAGCCAATACCAGATACGACCAGATAGCCCATGGTCCTCCGAATGTCGCTCTGCGCCAGAGCGCCCAGCACGCCAATCAACATGGTAGCGCCTGCGATCCATGCCAGAATGTCGGCAAAAACCGCCAAAGATGCTGGCATCAACATGACCAGCGTGCGCAACAGCGCATACACGCCGACCTTTGTCAGCAGGCCAGCGAATACCGCCGACACGACAATGCGCGGCGTGTGATAAGACGCAGGGAGCCAACTGAACACAGGAAACGCTGCGGCTTTCATGGCAAAGGCCAGCAGGTACAGCGCAGCAATTGTGTTAATCGGTGCGCCGTCGGGCAGTTCAGCCACGCGCACAGCAATATCGGCCATATTCAATGTACCGACCAGCCCGTAGAGATATCCCGTTGCAATCAGGAACAGTGTTGTGGCGATGAGGTTCAAGAATGCGTATTTAACAGCGCCATCCAATTGCGCTTTTTCATTGCCCAGGATCAACAGTCCGAAAGACGCGATCAGCAGAACTTCGAACCAGACATAAAGATTGAAAATATCTCCGGTCAGGAATGCCCCGCTGACACCTGCCATCAACAGCACCAGAAACGGGAAAAAACCGTATCGTCGATGCTCCGTGTCAATTTCAGTCAAGGCATACAGACAGCAGAAAAATGCGACCAATGCTCCAACAAGAACCAGCAAAGCACCCAGAATATCAACCGCGAAAGAAATTCCAAAGGGCGGCAACCAACGGCCCATTGTCATAACAATCGGGCCGTTGTTGAGCACATGCACCAACAAGCCAACAGCGGCGACAACCAGTAAGGCCAAAATGGCTACAGCCGTTCGGCCCTGAATTGCCGTGTTCTTACGTTGAGCCAGCAAAAATGCTCCGCCAAGCAGGCAGATTATAATTGGTGCAACCACGAGCCAGTCAGCAAGGGCTGGTGCCTGGGTGACCATGGCCCCCGTAATATCAACAGGTTCTGTTGCTTTTCCTGCCATAATCCGTTCTCAGCCCTAGTAACCAGTTGGCGGAGCGGCTTCGTCAGCCGGCTCCGCAATGCGCATAGTGTCAGTGTCATCCGTGCCCAGTTCCTGATAGGCGCGATAGGCCAGTGTCAGCAAAAAGGCAAAGAAGGAAAATGAGATAACGATCGCTGTCAGCACCAACGCCTGAGGCAATGGATTTGCAATGGTTGGTGCAGCAATAATCACATCATCAGGCACAATGGGCGGAACTTCTCTTGTCAGGCGCCCATTGGTGAAGATCAGAAGATTGACTGCATTCCCAAGCACAACGACACCCAGCAAAATACGGATGATGTGGGGTGACAGCATCAGATAGACGGCCGTCATGAAAAAGATGCCAATTAAGGCTGAAAGTGCGACTTCCATTAAAGTTTCTCCCGCTCTTCCAGTCCAAGCGCAATGGACGCGATCGTTCCCAGCACCACCAGATAGACACCGATGTCAAAAACCAGAGGTGTCGACAGCGCAATCTCGACGCCGAAAAAGGACGGGTATATCCAAAGACCGGTAAAAAACGGAACGCCTGCAAACAGCGATATGACGCCAGCCGAAGCTCCAATGAAGAGGCCGGTTCCGGCAATCGACATTGGATGAAACACCAATGCGCGGCGGACCGGCGGAACACCGCAGGCAACGCCATAGATTGCAAAAGCGGACGCAGCAATTAGTCCACCGATAAAACCGCCACCCGGCTCATTGTGGCCACGCAACAATACGAAAATCGAAAACAACACCATCAGGCTTGTCAGATAAGGCGCCGTGGTTCTGAAGATCACTGTTCTCATGATGTGGTCTCCTGAACCTGTGCGATTTTGACATTGGCCTTAACGCTGGCATCGCTGCTGTCAGCGATCGCCAACGCATCGAGTTTCCTTTTGGGGCGTAATCGTATCAGCGCCAGTATGGCGAGGCCGGCAATGGCAACAACCGCAATCTCACCCAACGTATCAACACCGCGGAAGTCCACGAGAATAACGTTGACGGTGTTGCGCCCATGAGCAATTGCCACACTGTGCTCTCGGAAGAAGTCGGAAAGTTCAGAGTTAAATGGCTGCTGCGTAACCGACAGGAGCAAGAGAAAGAACCCGCCCCCGACTGCTACAGCCAGTGAACCGTCCACGATGGTCCTGCCGACTGAGCGATGATCCGTCTGATAAAGGCTGAGCCGTGTCATAACCAGAGCAAGAATGACAACTGACAATGTCTCGACCATAAATTGGGTAAATGACAAATCGGGCGCACCGAACAGCATGAAAAGCAGCGCCACCGCAAAGCCCTGTATGCCCAAAGCCGCGATGGCTGTGAGACGGTTTTTGGCGTTCAGAACGGCAGCCAGGCCAATGACAGCAATGGCCATCACGCCCCATTCGTAAAACAGCATTTGGGGCATTTCCGGCCAGTCCGGCAATTCATCCAGCAAGATGAGCGGCAGCAAAACGGCAGCCGCAGTCGCCGCAAAAGCGACTTTCATATAAAGGTTCATCTGACCTGGCTGAATCACTCGGATCACACGATGCGACATCAATACAAGCCCGTTCATAAACTGATCGAACCCAAGGTCCGGTCCCCATCCAATGGCCCGCAATACACGGTCCATCACAGCACGCAGCGAAGCGAGGCGGAAGAACAGGATCAGACCAATGGCAACGGTAATGAGAGACAGGATCAGATTTGCCTTGATGGCGGACGGGAACAGATGAAATTCCGGTTCCAATACTGTTCCAGCCACACTGGACGCCATTGGCCCAAGAAGGTGAACACTGGTCCAATGCAGGAACAGGGCAGACGCCAGGCCACATAGTGACAGCACAACCGGACCTGCCAACATCAAAACAGGCCCCTCATGGGCAGCTTTCGGCGTTTCGACCTTGGCACCCAGGAATGGTTTGAAGGCAACAGCGAACCCGATAACCAGCATCAAAGCATTGCCGATGACGGCTGTGATTGTCAGCGCCAGGAATGGCAGTTCAGTGCCCCAGATGCCGAGATAAAGCTCTTCTTTGGCCACAAACCCGATGAATGGAGGCAGGCCAGCCATCGACAGCGCGGCCAGCGCCCCGGCGCCAAAGGTGATCGGCATGGCTTTGGCCAAACCGCCAAGCTTCGTCACATCCCGCGTACCCGCTTCATGATCAACCAGTCCGGCAACCATAAACAGCGCGCCTTTGAACAGCGAATGCGCCAACAGGTAGATTACCGCCCCCTGTATGGCTATCGTATTGCTGGTACCGACCAGCATGACCAGAAGGCCCAATGAGGCCACTGTGGTATAGGCGAGCATCAGCTTCAAATCAGTCTGGCGCACCGCCAGAAGCGTGCCAACGATCAGCGTTACGCCACCAAAGATGGGCAGGATGATAGACCAGATCAGCGTGTCGCCCATAATTGGCTGAACCCGCATCAACAGATAGACACCGGCTTTTACCATGGTCGCCGAATGCAGATAGGCGGACACAGGTGTCGGTGCTTCCATGGCATTGGGCAACCAGAAATGCAGCGGGAACTGAGCGGACTTGGTAAAAGCACCGCCCAGAAACAGAAGCAAAATCGGCAGATAATAGGGGCTGGTTTGCAGCAAGCCGGGTTGGGTCAGAAGCGTAGACAGATCAGATGTCCCGGCCACCAGCTGCACCAATATGATGCCAGCCAGCAGTGACAGCCCGCCGCCGCCGGTAACGACAAGGGCCTGAATGGCCGCGCGGCGTGACTTTTCCTTGGTGTGGTTGAAGCCGATCAGCAGGAATGATGTGATCGATGTCAATTCCCAAAAAATGAAGACCGTGATCAGATTATCAGAAATGATCAGGCCCTGCATGGCCCCCATGAACAGGAAGATGAACGACAGGAAGCGCCCCAATTGAGGGTGGCCCTTCATGTAGCCGCCAGAGTAGAGCACTATGAATGTGCCAATACCGCTGATCAGCAAAGCAAACATCAGGCTGAGACCGTCGATCAGATAGGAAAGCGGCCACCCCATTCCGGGCCACCAGTCCCACACGCTGGCAATGCCAGCTCCACCAGAAGTCTGATCAATATATCCGAGAAAATGGACAAAGATACCTGCCGGCACCAAAGCCAGAAGCCAGGATCCATTATGGCCAAGCATACGAACCACAAACGGCGCAAACGCCGCGGCGATAAAGGGTGCCAGAATGGCAATGAAGGTGCCATCAATTGCTGCGTTCACGAATCCCTACCCTTGATTTCTCTGCACGACATTTAAAACGCTCTTATCCATTTGCAACAAAAGCGCCCGGGGTGCAAACCTTCTGGCAGGAATTGAGGGAAGTCGCTATTTAACTGCCCTGTAAATGGGTAATCATCGAACAAAAGACAATGAAATTCGCAGCAATTTTCATTCGAATTACATTGATTTGGTTCATTTCTACAACAAGATAGCTAAATTCGCTCATGATCTGATTCAATTTGCCGAAAATTGAGCTCAAAGCCTGTCTGGCAAATGCGTTTCCCTTCCACTCACAGGGCTGTACAATACCTTTTCTCCAACTCTTGGTTGGTTATTGACGGCGATTCGATGTTTGACAGGACTTTTCAACTGGCCGTCTTGAGCATCAATCCAACCGTGCCTCCTCATCTCTCGTTTGTTGAAACAGAATCTGATCGGGTGCCCATGTCATCGAAAGTATTCACTTTGTTCCTATTGAGAAATTGCGTTATGCTTTTTCAGCAAGGTCAGTATGGAGTAAATCAATGCGGTTGAACTATCTGCTGACCCAATGCGGCAGTCTGCTGGCCCAATGCGGCAGTCTGCTGGCCCAATGCGGCAGTCTGCTGGCCCAATGCGGCAGTCTGCTGGCCCAATGCGGGAGGGCGGCTGCAATATTTCTGCTTCTGCTCTCGCTGGGTGCCTGCGCGGCATCAAGTCTGAATTTCGCAAAACAACTGACAAACCAGCCCGCAAAAATTCAGACTAACTTTGTTGAGGTCATGAGCTACGCGAAACGTTCTGAAGCAGCGTATGCCTCTCCTGAAATTATCAGACAATCCTTTCCGCAAACAATCAGGGTTGCTGTGCCTGAGAACACGAAAGTTCAATACTTTCTTGAAATGTCACCTGAGAAAAAGATCCAGACAATCAGCATACGTGGAACAGCCAACTTTATAGATGTGCTTCTTGATGCAGAGATCGTCATTGAAGAAAGCGTGGGTTTAGGCATTCCGGTTCACACCGGTTTTCAAAGGCTTGCTTTGCGGGTCTATGAAGATGCGAAACCGTATCTGCACAAGGACTACAAGACTAGACTTACAGGCCATTCTCTTGGCGCGGCGGTCGCCGCCATCTTGATGTTGTATCTGCAGGATGATGGCTACATCGTTGAGCGGGTCATCAATTTCGGTCAACCCAAATTTACGACTGCCCTTGGTGCCAAGCGGTTCACAGATGTACCCCTGCTGCGCGTTGTCGACAGTGATGATGTTGTTCCGCTCCTGCCGCCGCGGCTGTTGCGGCATCCCGTGCACGGTCCCTATGAACATCTTGGCGAAGAAGTCATTCTTCTGGGAGGAACGTCATTCATTCAACTCAATGAGCATGATTCCTCGGTCGTTTCTGTTGACAGCTTCTGGCGTAACATTAAACACGCCTCGCTGAAGGATCATAAAATGAAACGCTATCTGATGCGCATTGCGCCAAAACAAAGTGACCCGCAGCAAGTTGACTATGTGGCTTGGCGGAAAAGCGAGCGCAAGCGGTCGGCTCAGCCCCAATAGATCTGTTTCAACAGGTCTGTAGCAATTGGGTGATCACATCGGAGAACAGTGCCCCTTTACAGATACACTTGCCGCAATCGGATGCAGGTCCTATTTGACCATTCATAACACCGCTAGAAAAGCAGCTTTCGATGACAAAACAAAACCGCACGCCGACCATTACAAAAACCGATGAAGAATGGCGCGAGCAACTAACGCCAGAGCAATATCACGTCACACGGCGCCATGGTACAGAGCGCGCATTTACTGGACCGGATTGGGATCAGAAGGCCGATGGCGTCTACAAATGCGTCTGCTGCGACACCCCCCTGTTCCGCTCAGAAACCAAATATGATTCAGGCACCGGCTGGCCCAGCTTTTACGCGCCGGTTGATGAGGACTCGGTCAACGAATTTAAGGATCGCAAGCTTTTTCACACACGTACGGAAACGAGATGCGCCACCTGCGACTCCCATCTGGGTCATGTGTTTCCCGACGGGCCTCAGCCAACTGGTTTGCGTTATTGCATGAACGGTCAGGCTCTGAGTTTCAAAGCTGACGAAAACGATTGAACCAAACTGGCCCATCCCGTTCGAACCCACCTCATTCCATTCCCCAGACCTGCGGGTAACCTGTCTTAAAGAGAGCGCCATGTCGTCAACACCACCTTTTGCCGAAAAACGTCCTACGGCCTACACACATCACGGCATCTCGGTTGAGGATGCCTATGCATGGCTCCGAGCGGATAACTGGCAAGACGTTATGCGTGATCCCTCCGGTCTTGCACCGGATATCAGAGCCCATCTGGAAGCAGAAAACGCCTATACCAGCGCTTCCATGGCAGACACAGAAGCCTTGCAGGAAAAATTGTTTGAGGAGATGCGTGGCCGTATCAAGGAAGATGACAGTTCCGTCCCCTCGCCTGATGGTGCTTATGCCTATCTGACCAAGGAACTGACCGGTGCTCAACATCCGCTGCTGGTGCGCACCCCGCGTGATGGCGGTGCAGAAAGCGTGCTGATTGATGCGAATGTTGAAGCGGAAGGCCTTGCCTATTTCAAACTTGGTGGTGCCAGCCACTCACCGGACCACAGCAAGCTGGCCTGGACTGCTGACCGAAAAGGATCAGAAAAGTACCGTTTGAACATCCGTGATCTTTCCAATGGAAATGAACTGGCGGATCAGATTGACGAAACCACCGGAGCCGCCATTTGGGATGCGGACAGCAGCGGCGTTTTCTACACCGTCCTTGATGATAATCACCGTCCCTGCAAAGTCTTCTATCACAAGCTTGGGACCGATCAGTCAGAGGACCACCTTGTCTATGAAGAGCCCGACGCTGGGTTCTTTCTGGGCGTGGGGAAAACTCTCTCCGGCGGATATATTCTGCTCGACAGTCATGATCATGAAACCTCTGAAGTCCGTGTTGTTGCTGCAAATGCCCCAAAGGCTGCTCCGCAGTTGATTGCTCTAAGGCAGACCGGCGTTGAGTATTCCGTTGAGCATCATGAAGACCAGTTTTACATTCTGACCAATCGCGATGGCGCCGAAGATTTCAAGATCGTGACAACACCAATTTCCAGCCCTGCGCCGGAAAACTGGAGCGATCTGGTGCCGCATACGGCCGGAACACTGATCCTGTCGCTGACGCTTTACACGCATCACATGGTGCGGCTGGAGCGGTTTGACGGCCTGCCACGGATCATTGTGCGAGACCTTGCATCCGGAGACGAACATTCCGTTGCGTTTGATGAAGAAGCCTACGCACTTGGCGTATCTGACGGGCTTGAATTCGACACTGATACTGTTCGTTTCTCTTATAGCTCTATGACCACACCTGCTCAGGTGTTCGACTATCAGATGGTCGATCAGCTGCGGACGCTGCGCAAAACGCAGGAAGTGCCGTCCGGCCATACTATTGAAGACTATCGTACACGGCGCATTTTTGCCTTGGCAGAAGATGGTGAACGCGTGCCCATTTCCATCCTTTACCACAAGGATACAAAGCTGGATGGCACTGCCCCATGCCTGCTCTATGGCTATGGGTCTTATGGCATCAGCATGCCTGCGGGCTTTTCAGTGACGCGTCTGTCACTGGTGGATCGCGGGTTTGTTTATGCAATTGCCCATATCCGTGGCGGTAAAGACAAGGGCGACCGCTGGTACCGTGACGGACGACGCGAGAAAAAAACCAATACGTTCAAAGACTTCATTGCTGCCGGGCGTTTTCTGGCGCTGGAAAGCTTTACCTCTGAAGGTCTCATCGTTGCGCATGGTGGTTCGGCTGGCGGTATGCTGATGGGTGCCGTCGCGAATATGGCACCGGATCTGTTTGCAGGCATCATTGCCGAAGTACCGTTTGTTGATGTGCTCAACACCATGCTGGACGACACACTTCCCCTAACGCCGCCGGAATGGCCGGAATGGGGTAATCCTTTGACAAGCAAAGACGATTTCAAAACCATTCAAAGCTATAGCCCTTATGACAATGTGGCGGCAAAGGAGTACCCGGCGATTGTTGCGCTGGGCGGTCTGACTGACCCGCGGGTGACCTATTGGGAACCGGCAAAGTGGGTTGCGCGCCTTCGGGAGTTGAAAACCGACGACAATTTGCTGATGCTGAAAACCAATATGGATGCTGGCCATGGCGGTGCTTCGGGACGGTTTGATCGACTGAAAGAGACAGCGTTTACGACAGCATTTGCGTTGAAAATTGCACAGCGGATGTCTGCTTAGACTGGCTTTCCAACGCATTATTATTGGCGGGCTCCCGGAATGGTTCCGAGAGCCCATTGATGCCCCGTCGGGATGTAATGGCTCTAACCCGCTTTTCTCACAGCGCTACCTTCAGTGTGGTTTGACACAGCAACAATGCGCCAGCATCCAAGGTGGTTGCTCCACGATCAAACCAGCGAGCAGCCATTTCAAAACCTCAAGGCTAATGTTATAATTCTTCTGATATAGAACATCGTGGGCATCGTCACTCGTCCACGGTCATTCCATTTCCGCAACGCTGAAAGTGGAGCACTGATGCCATGATTGTGTCCTCATTGGGCTACGTCCTTTTGGTAGCCTTCTTGCTGGTTCTGTATGTCTGGCCTGCATATGCTCGCCTTTGGCGGCCCTTTGCAGTGTCGATGAGCGTCGCGACTACCGCGCTCGTGTTGTTTTGGGTATCGGCTTTTGTCGGGCCCATTGCGATGGAATACCCACGCGGATTAGCCGCCGCAATCGACCTTGCGTTACGTGCTGCGGCCACGGCGTATCTAATGATGGCGTGCGCGTTGCAGGGTGTTCGGCATTGGGCAGTCACGAATGAAGTGACCGCTTACCGACACTGGATTTTCGTTGTGCTTGGCGCAATCCTGGCCCCTGTCCTCATCATACCGTTCGTATAGTGATGCAGGCTAACTCGCCGCGTGACGGTGCGAAAGACCAACTTCAATGTTGAATCAAAGATCAACTGATTTGAAAATCCGGTATCAATTCGGTCAGAGCAAAAATTGCTCTAGCTTAGTGGCAGGCTTGGCCATGATCCTCACCGGAGTGCGCCACTTCCGGCCTCAGCGTAAAAACTGCCGCGTAACCTTCACGCGGTAGCAACCATTTCTGGCAAGTGAATTTTCGAAACGCCGCCATCTCTGTTACTCTACCTGTGGTTCTACAGTCTTTTGTCAGGAGTTTTTCGATGAAACATGTTCTTGCCGCCAGCCTAGCCTTATGCCTCACTGCATTTGTGCCCACACTTGCCCGCGCAGATATCACGCGCGGTTGCGAGTTTGTGATTTTTTCAAGCAATCCGGCTTTTTCGCCGACGCACAGAACGCTGGCAACGATCAAGACCCAGGGGGCGTGCCAAAACAGAGCCAAAGCCAACCAGTGTCGATCCCGCGCATATAATTCCGGAAAAAGCTGCGCCAATGATTTATGGGCGGCGCGCTGGACCCACACGGTGCCGCAATCCTGCAACAATTTATCAGGCGTCCGAACCGGAGTGCGCCTGCAATGGAATGGCATCTTCCCGAATCTGCCCAATGGTAATAACAGCTTCAAGGATCGTATCGAATTTGAAGCCTGCTGCCGCGCCGACGGCCTGAAAAGCACCGGCACCGTTCATGTCAGATGGCTTGCAACAGGTGACAAGGGCTGCGGGCCACACCGGACCGGTTCCAAATCCTTCTACGGCGGTGGCAATTTTGCAGCCGATTATGGCGTCAACTGTACGGCCCTAATCCAGGCTGGACTTTGTGGCACGCCAACGCGCACCAATAACTGATCTCACCGGCTCACAGCGGCAGATAGCCAAGCAGTGCGCCTGCCAGCAACACTGCAAACAGCAGCAGCAATGTGCAGGTGATGATCAGGACTTTCGGGCGAGCCGAAAAGCGCACACCAAAGGCCGCGGTTGTGCGCAGGGCCGCCAGAGTACGTGCGCAGCGGACTGTTAAGGTGAGTTGCAGGTTGTCGATAAAACAGGCCGCTATACATTCGCACAATCCGCAGGCTTTTTCTGTATGACGCCGCGACAGTGCGGCAGCATCCGGGGTGATTGCACCACCTTCAAAAAGCGGCAACAAATTTGCGGCCAACAATGCCACAAAATTCGACCTAATCAGCAGTATCGTGTGTTGGCTTCCAACACTCTCGGTGAATCTGTTCATCCCATATTGCAAAAGGAATTTCGTCCGATTCTTGGAGCCGATACACCTAGTGTTGTGAGATATTCGGACTAATCCTTAAACGGTGCCATGCCTGTACGTGCCAACTCATCGGCGCGTTCGTTCATGTCGTGGCCCGCATGGCCCTTGACCCAGTGCCAGCTGACATCGTGGCGCTTCAGGGCTTCATCCAGCGCTTGCCATAGCTCGACGTTTTTCACAGGCTTTCTGGCAGATGTTTTCCAACCGTTTTTCTTCCAGCCGTGAATCCAACTTGTTATGCCGCCTTTGACATATTGGCTGTCGGTCCAAAGCTCTGCCTGAGCAGGTTTTTTCAAGGCATTCAACGCTTCGATTGCAGCCGTCAACTCCATGCGGTTGTTAGTCGTGTCCGGCTCTCCGCCATACAGTTCTTTGCTTGTATCGCCATAGGTGAGGATTGCCCCCCAGCCACCTGGCCCCGGATTACCTGAACAGGCTCCATCCGTGTAGATCACAACTTTCTTGTCAATCATGGGTCAACTCCGTAGGCAGAAACACTGTCTACATCCATGTGGAAGCGCAGTTTCTTAAGATATTCCAAGGGATTTTTCGGCACCACAAGAGCGCCCGGCGGTACCCGCAGCCAATCGTGAAGACGTGTCAGCAAGAATCGCATGGATGCGCCGCGCGCCAGAATTGGCAGCGCTTGCAACTCGTCCCGTGTTAGCGCGCGAACTGAGCGATAGCCCTCAATTAAAGCGCGTGCTTTTGTCACATTAAACGCGTTGTCACGCTCAAAACACCAAGCGTTGAGGCAGATCGCCAGATCGTAGGCCAGCATCTCGTTGCAGGCGAAATAGAAATCGATCATCCCCGAGAACTTGTCATTCAGGAAGAACACATTGTCGGGGAACATATCAGCATGAATCACGCCGCCCGGAAGCTCATGGGGCCAATTCAGATCGAGATATTCCAATTCAGCATCAATGGTCTGGGCCAGCCCGCGCAGCACTTCATTGGCGCGGTCACGGGATTGTTCAAACAAGGGTCTCCAGCTTGCCTGACTAAGGCTGTTCGCACGGGCAATCTCAAAATCCTGACCGTCCTTGTGAAGCTCGGCGAGCGTCTGCCCCACCATGGTGCAATGATCAACAGTTGGGCGTTTAACCCACATGCCATCGAGGAACGAGATGATTGCGGCCGGACGCCCCTCAAGCGTATTGAGCGTGTCGCCGGATTTGTCATGGATTGGCACCGGGCAATCGAGACCCTTGGCAGCAAGATGGTCCATCAGCCCCAAGAAAAATGGCAGATCCTCAACATCCACACGCTTTTCATACAGGGTGAGAATGAACTGTCCCCGATCAGTGCCCAAAAGAAAGTTGGAGTTTTCCACCCCTTCAGCAATGCCTTTGCACGATGTCAGCGCGCCGATATCGTAAAGCATCAGGAATTGCTGCAGCGCCTCATCGCTGACATCAGTATAAACTGCCATAATGCTAACCCGCAGCGTCCAGTTGGTTGACCTTCTCGCGCAACGCCCTTGGCAGAGTGAAGACGACATCTTCATCCACTGTGCGCTCCAATTGCACTGTAACGTCAAAGCGAGCGCGGAAGGCATCAATCACTTCATCAACCAGCACTTCGGGAGCGGATGCACCAGCTGTTAAGCCCACTGTGCGCACCCCTTCAATTTGCTGCCAGTCAATGTCACTTGCCCGCTGCACAAGGTGGGCAGACCGGGCACCGCTGCGTTCTGCAACTTCTCGCAAGCGCTGGGAATTGGACGAGTTCGGAGCACCCACCACAAACACCGCGTCGCTTTTTGGTGCAATGGCCTTCACCGCTTCCTGGCGGTTTGTGGTGGCATAGCAAATGTCTTCCTTGTGTGGCCCGACCACACTTGGGAAGCGCCGCTGAAGAATTTTTACGATCTCACGGGTGTCATCAACGGACAGAGTTGTCTGCGTGATCCACGCCAAATTATCCGGCTCTTTAGGCTGAATGGTTTCAGCGTCGGCCACGGTTTCAATCAGCGTTACCGCCCCTTCAGGTAATTGCCCCATTGTTCCAATGACTTCCGGGTGACCCTTATGACCAATGAGCAGAATTTCACGGGCGCGTTTGCGGTGAATCTGGGCTTCTTTGTGGACCTTGGAAACCAGCGGGCAAGTCGCATCAATATAGAGCATGTTCCGTGCGGCGGCACTTTCCGGAACAGATTTTGGCACACCATGGGCTGAGAAAATCACCGGTTGATCGGTCTCTGGAATCTCATCCAGCTCATCTACAAAAACTGCGCCCTGACGGCGCAAACCATCAACCACATATTTGTTGTGAACGATTTCATGACGGACATAGACAGGTGGCCCATAGGCTTTCAGCGCCAGTTCGACAATCTTGATGGCCCGGTCAACGCCAGCACAAAAACCGCGCGGCGCTGCAAGGTAAAGCATCAATGGCGGTTTTTCCGCTGCGGGCATATTAAAGAAACTCCTGGGCAAAGCCCGATGATCTTTGAATTTGGAAGCTGTGTATCACTGCCCAAATGGGATGGCAAAGCTGGTTTTGCACCCAGGCCCATGAAAATGCGGTCCAACGCAAAAATCTCACGTTGAACGAGGCCAAACCATTGCCGAGTGCAGAACACCTGCCTATGTTGCAATCAATACGTCAGATTTGAATTTTGGATTGATCCACGAAGCTGGCGGAATTGCCGCATTAACAACCGGAGACACCCGATGGCTTTTGAACTTCCCGACCTTCCCTATGCCTATGACGCATTGGCACCTTACATGTCTGCCGAAACGCTCGAATTCCACCATGATAAGCATCACAATGCTTATGTGACTGCCGGCAATGGCATGATCGAAGGCACTGACTACGCCAATATGTCTCTGGAAGATGTGGTCAAAAAGAGCCACTCCGACAATCCGGGCCTGTTTAATCAGGCTGGCCAGCATTTCAATCACATCCATTTCTGGAAATGGATGAAACCCAATGGCGGCGGTTCAATTCCTGGTAATCTGGAAGCAAAGATCATCGAAGATCTGGGCTCTGTAGCCGAATTCCGTGATGCATTCATGACCGCTGGTAAAACCCAGTTCGGTTCGGGCTGGTGCTGGCTGGCGCTGAAAAACGGCAAGCTGGAAATCATGAAAACGCCAAACGGTGAAAACCCGTTGGTTCACGGCGCGACACCATTGCTGGGCTGCGACGTATGGGAGCATTCCTACTACATTGATTACCGCAATCTTCGCCCGAAATATCTGGAAGCATTTGTCGATAATCTGGTGAATTGGGAATATGTGACAGAGCTGTACGAAAAAGCCAGCTGATATTTACATACAAAATGCCTTCGAAAGGCCCGGCTTTTGCCGGGCCTTTTTTCGTTCACGCATCCGTGAACGATGATGCTTGTTGTACCGGTGACAGTATTGCGCTGTTATGTTTTACTTACCGGGATATTGCTCAACCTCAACAGGAGTCGTGTATGAAGAATCTATTGAAATTGACCATTGTCATGGGTCTGGCCGGCGCCAGCACTCTTGCTTATGCAGCGGGTGACCCGATTGCAGAACGCAAGGCCATGATGAAATCTGTCGGCGCAGCAACAGGTGCATCTGCCGCAATGGTCAAGGGCCAGGCTGAATTCGATCCACGTGTTGCCATGTTGGCTTTGCGCACAATGAATGCTGTTGCGCTCGGTTATGGTTCAAAATTCCCGGAAGGTTCTACCGGTGACACCAAAGCCAAAGACACAATCTGGAGCGATCCTGATGGTTTCGCTGCAGCGATCGCGAAATTTGAGGCAGATACGTCTGCTGCGCTCGCAGCTCCTGCAACTGATCTGGATGCTTTTAAAGCCCAGTTCGGCATGGTTGCGGCGAATTGTGCTGCCTGCCATGAAACCTATCGTAATTAATATTTAGCATCTAAATTTTGGGGTCTGAATTCAATCTCCCAATTGAGTCCAGACCCCAGCTTTCTGAAAGTAGAATTATGCTGCGGCAATTGATAAAAATTGGAATCGTTCTGGGCGTTTTGGGTCTGGGTGTCTTCTGGTATTTAACGATGCCGCAGCAGCTTGCTGCCGATGATCTTCCTGCACACACTGCAGATGCAGAACGCGGTGAATATATTTTTGCTGCAGGCGGCTGTTCTTCCTGCCACGCAGCACCTGGTGCCAAAGGCGATGATAAGCTGATTTTGGCAGGCGGACTGAGGTTTGAAACAGAATTCGGGACGTTTATCGCGCCCAATATTTCTCCAGATCCCAATGCCGGAATTGGCTCCTGGAGCCCGCTTGCTTTTGTAAACGCAGTCACCAGAGGCGTCAGTCCCGATGGTGCGCATTATTACCCGGCATTCCCATATACGTCCTATAGCAAGGCCAAGCTCACCGATGTGCTTGACCTGAAAGCCTATATGGACACGCTGCCTCTGGTTTCCGATGCTGCGCCTGCAAATGAAGTCGGCTTTCCCTTCAATGTGCGTCGCGGATTGGGCCTGTGGAAGGTTCTCTTCGCCGATTTCAGCGCTTTTGAGGACGATTCGTCGCAAAGCGAGCAAGTGAATCGCGGTGCTTATCTGGTCAATGCACTTGGCCATTGCGGTGAATGTCACACACCACGTAATCCACTTGGTGCCATTGACAGAAACCTGGCATTTGCGGGTGCCCCCAACCCGGATGGCGAAGGATTTATCCCAAATATCACACCGCATTCTGATGGTCTTGGCAGTTGGTCTGCAGGAGATATCGCTTACGCACTTGAAAGTGGCTTTACGCCTGACTTTGACAGTCTGGGTGGTTCAATGGCAGCGGTTGTTGAAAATACAGCAAAGCTGACCACGGAAGACAGGGATGCCATTGCGGCTTATCTGAAATCTGTGCCGGAACATCCTAAAACCCAAACTCAATAATTTAGCTCTGGCTTCAGCGTGCGCACGCAATACAGGCATTCTGTGCAACCACACCAATAATGCATCTTACGAAAATGTTTGAATAGTGCTATTGTCACTACGGGTGCCGGATTTATTTTCGGGAGAATTCTGGATGAAACGCAAAAACTATTTGTTTTCAACCTTTAGCAGCTTGTTGGTAGCAGTTTTCATGATTGCTGCATATTCAACAGCTGCAGACGCACATCGTTCAAAACACCGTCACAATCATAATGGTGGGATCACTTTCGGCTTTGGAAGTGGTGGCATTTTTGGTGGCGTGATTGTGGGCGGTGGCAAATATGGCCGTCGGTCACATTGCCATGGCCGCAGCTACTGTCATCGCCATTCCAATCGTGGCTATCACAATCACAACCGACGCGGCATAGAGACCTATCCTCGGCATACAGCTCCACGTTATAACCGGAGCAGAAGAGGGTCGGCGCATGCGAGATGGTGCGATAATCGTTACCGTTCCTATGATATCTATACCGATACGTTCCAGCCTTATAAAGGGCGCCGCAAACGGTGTAATTCACCATTTGATTGATCAATTGAAAAAGCCGGGCAAGGCCCCGGCTTCTTCTTTCAAAAAGCCAATTCATCCATCGCCGCGGTTTTAGCTATGCGCAAACTGCCAATACAATTCGCGTGCAAACGCTGAAATGGGGCCGGGCTCAAAAATGCGATCTTCAAATTGAGTGACAGGCATCACCTTGGAATAATTGCCGGTTGAGAATACTTCATCTGCAGTCCGAAAATCATCGTATGTCAACGACGCTTCAAAGACTTCAACTCCCGCGCCACGCAACAATGCAATGATCCGTTGCCGAGTGATCCCGTCCAAAAACGTGCCATTGGGAACAGGCGTCGCGACTTTTCCATCCTTCACCAGAAGTGCGTTAGCCGTTGCAAATTCAGCCACATTGCCAAGCCCATCGCAACACAGCGCATTGTCAAAACCTAACGCCTGCGCCTGCCTCAGCATTCGGCCATTATTGGGATAAAGACACCCGGCTTTCGCATTCACCGGCATCGTATTGATCGTGGGGCGCTGAAAAGTAGTCGTGGTAGCTGTAAAGCCACGCAGTTCTGGCATTGGGAGTACGTAAAGGCAAAGCGCAAAACGTGTGCTCTGAGGGTTAGGTGGCACCGACATAAAGCCTCCCTCCTCTGCCCAATACATGGGACGGATATAGAGTTCAGCGCCCGGCTCGAAACGTTTAAGCCCCTCACGCGCCAGATCAGCAATCGCTTCTGTTTGCATGGTAGGTTCCAGACCCAATGCAACAGCGGATCGGTTCACTCGCCCACAGTGCAATTCCAGATCCGGCATCACGCCTTCAAAGGCGCGCGCGCCATCAAATACACTGGACCCCAGCCACATTGCATGGCTCCGAGGTCCCAAGATCGGCGTATTGCCTTCCAGCCACGTTCCATCAAGCCAGGTCCACGTCTGTGACCAGTCAATCATAGAATCTTCCAGACATATTGGGCCTTCCGTTTTTCACTATCAGTTACTCTGAGCGATGGTCTGCTGTAGAACCTGAGCCCGAGCCAGACTCTCAACCACGCGTTCAGCATAAGCAGGGGCTGTTTCTGAGAGCACCGAAACCGCAGCTTCATAGGCTGCAATGGCGGCGATAATGGCTTCGGGATCCTTACGGCGATCTCCCATAGTGTGCAGTACATTGCCGATATTATTCTGAGTGACGGCCCAACGGGTCGGGTCTGTTTCCCGGTCAAAACTTTCCAATGCCAGGCTGAAGGCCATGAGCGCCGCGTCCAGATTATCGGTACTCTCTTCCTGCTCAGCAATCAGCGCCAAGGCATTCCCAAGACTGTGCTGCGCTGTCGCCCACTCAATGACCGAGTTTTCCTTGTCCAATTGATCAATAGCAGCGCGGTAGGCGACGACTGCCTCGTTCACCAATTCGGTATTTTGCGCGCGCGCGCCAAGGCTCATGAGCGTTGAGCCAAGGTTTATCTGGGTTATGGCATGATCATTGGGCAGGTTTTCAGCCGTGCGCACTTCAAGAGCCGCACGATACGCGATAATCGCTTCTTCCAATATGGCTGGATCGCCAGCTCTTTGCCCCAGAGCCTGCAGTGCTGCTCCCAGGTTATGCTGTGATGTTCCCCATTGAACCGGATAGTTTTCGCGATCCTGTACAGTCAGCGCAAGCCGATAGGCGGAAACTGCATCAGCCAGCATCTGGTTGTTCGCATCGCGGGTACCAAGCGCATTCAAGGCCTCTGCCAGATGCCCCTGCAATTGTGCCCACAGCTGAGGCGCGCGGCTGCGTGGTGTCTCGACAATCGCATCCTGCAGCGCCGTTATGGCCAGGCCAATTTCCTGATTGCGGTTGTCCTTCTTGCCAAGTGTCGTCAGAGCGACGCCGAGATCATTCTGGTTGCGCGCCCAATCGGCAGGAAAACGATAGCGCTCGAACATTTCTGCAGCGCTGCGATAATGATCAATCGCGCTTTCCAATCGATTGGATTCTTCTGTCTGCAGACCAAGAACATATTCCGCATCGCCCAATGCGTGATAAAGATTGCCGAGTTGCTGAAGCGATAGTTCAGGCTTGGGATTAACCGATATCGGTAGAAGTGCCTCAAGAGCGGCCCCCATCCCGTCAGACATACTATCAGCATCCAGGCGGTCAACTACGGTCGACGTTGACCAGATTTTTGCAGCGAATACAGTCTCCTGATCTGCGCCAAAATTGGTTTTCAAGGCCAATTGATCTGTCGCAAAATGCGCACGCCCGCCATCGACGGGATAGTTTACCCGCAATTCAAGACGTTGATCATCCGGCAGCATCTCTCCCCAGATCAACACATCTGCGCCAGTTCTGCGGGCGATCTCAATGCTGTTTTCGCTGGCTGCCGACGCAAGTTTCAATAGGCTGCCTGCATCTTCAACCAGCGCACAATCCACAGTTTGCACCTGCATCAAAGGGCCATTTGAACCTTCGAACGCCTCTAAAGCCGATTGGACAAGACCGCTTTGTGTGTTTTCTGGATCATTTATCAATGGCAGTAAAATGACATTGAGCTTCTGATCATCCACAGCTTGAAGGTTTGGCACAGACCGATCAACGCAAGCCGCAAAACTCTCGACCTCCGGCTTGGGACCGAAATACTGATAACCAAGAACTGCGGCCGCACCAATTGCAGCAGCAACACAGAGCCCCAATACACGCCTGCCCGGTTTGGGTTTGGGTTTGGCAATGATGGGTGTTTCAGCCATGCTATCTTGAGCATCTGCAGCAAATGTTTCCGTGGCTTTCACGGTTGATGGCTGCCCGTCAACACCGTCGTTTTGAGCTGTTGTTGGCAAGGGATCGGTTGCCGGGGATCTAACGCCAAGCATCCCAACCTCAGGCATCCCAACTTCAGGTGCTCCAACTTCAGATGCTCCAACTTCAGATGTTCTGATTTCGGGCGACCTGACCTCAGGTGCTCCAGCATCCGCTCTGGCTGGTTTTGGCAGAATGGCGCCCGGAGACACTGCGTCCTCCGGAATCTCAGACGCCGGATTATCCCACTTTTCTTTGTCGCTCACCCCAAACTCCCACTTCCAACCTTCGCCCAGTTGAAGTAATTAGGCTTTGCTGCCGCACGGCGTCAATACTGCCGCGCTTCAACAAGCCATTACCCAATTGTATTCTTGAAATCCGGACCAGGGTGCGGACCCTAAACTATTGAATGACGACACCGCCTGGTCTTCTGACTTTCATTCTGGCGAAGTTACGTTAAACTGCGAGCCTACACGGATTTAATCGTTCTCACCATATGAGTTAACATGCCCCACGCTGTCTATGTGTTCGACGCCTATGGAACACTGTTTGATGTTCACGCAGCCGTCAGAAAACACGCTGACACAATCGGACCCGATGGCGCGCGTCTATCTGAAATCTGGCGCGGCAAGCAATTGGAGTATTCCTGGGTGCGCGCCCTTATGGGCCGCTATCAGGATTTCTGGGAACTGACCGAACAAGCGCTTGACCATGCATTTGCGTGTGTTCCAAGTGCTGATCCCAAATATCGTGAAGCGCTGCTGGATGCCTATCGCGAACTGGACTGCTACCCCGAAGTTCCTTCTGTACTACGCGCACTTAAGGAACAAGGGGCGAAAACCGCGATTTTATCCAATGGCTCGCCCGATATGCTGGACAGCGCTGTGAAGTCGGCAAAAATTGACACTCTGCTGGATGCCGTTCTGTCTGTCGATGAATTGCAGACCTACAAAACCGCTGAACCCGTGTACGAAATGGCGACAACCAAGTTTCGCGTCTTTCCAGATGCCATTTCTTTCCAGTCATCAAACCGCTGGGATGTGGCAGGAGCAACCGCTTTCGGGTTCCGTACGGTTTGGGTAAACCGGACCGGACAGCAGGATGAGTATCAGGATTTAGGTCCTGCGGCAGTTTTGGCGACACTGGATGGCCTTCCGGCTCTCGGCTGACGCAAGCGCATAAACTGTACCGGCTATGGCGATGTCATGGCCCTGTCATAAATGCGCTGCAAGGATGAATTCCACTGAAAAAGACAATTCCCAATTGAACTTTTCAACTTCAGTCCTGTAAGATAAACCCATCCACAATCTGAATCCTCCCTTTCCCTGTCGCTCCCCTTGGAAGGCCTTCATGTCACAGAAACAGAGTTTTGACGGTACGTTCGTGCTGCTGGGGTTTGGCTCCATCGGTAATGCGGGCCTCGATATCATCTTCAATCATATAGACTTGGACCCGGACCGTTTTTTCGTAGTTTCAGAGAGCTTTGACCGCGCTGATATGCATCAGGATCACGGCGTATCCTTTGTCGAAAGCTGCATAAACTCCAAGAATTTGGATGGCGTGCTGGATCAGTTTTTCGACGATGGCTCCGGTATTCTGGTCAATGCTTCGGTGAATATCTGCAGCAAGGCCCTGATCGAGTACTGCCAGCGACGCTCCATTCTTTATGTTGATACCAGTTTTGAAATCTGGGCGGATCTCGTCGGCTCAGAAGACATGATCAACAATGGCGGGCGCTTCAGCGACATCCAGCAAGCCAAGAAGCGCTTTGCCGGCGGCGCGAGCGCCATTACCTGCCATGGTGCCAATCCGGGCATCGTCAGTCATTTTGCCAAGCGCCTTATCTGTCTGTTGGGGCAGGAAGAACTGGGGTCGGACTTTTCACAACCTCGCTCACAAACCGATTGGGCAGAGCTTGCTCATAAGCTTGGCATTACATCAGTGATCATAACCGAGATGGATGACCAGCGACCAGACACGCCGTACACGGAAAAGATGGCGCTGAACACGTGGTCAATATACGGGCTGCTGGAAGAGGCATCCGAGAAAATCTGCGTTCCCTACGGCACCCATGAACCCATAGACGAAACCATTGCACCTTTTGTCCTCGATGCCAGCGGTGTGCGTTATCTGGAAGTGGACACACGCTCTGCGCTTTACCATTCCCTTGGGTACTCTCCCACTTTTGGCGTATTCTCAGGGATGGTCATTGCGCATGTGGAAGCCTTCACGATTGCCAATTTTCTCTCGCTGCGTGATGGCGATGAACTGCTTTATCAACCCACATCCTATTTCTGCTATCAGCCCTGCCCTGCAGCACTGGATACGGTCACCAATGCCTCCAGAAACGACTGGCACCCGGATGGGCCGGTTCGGGTGATGCTGGAAGAAATTGATCGTGGCATCGACTCTCTCGGCGTCATGGTTTTCCGCAACACCACCGATGAGGTGGTTTGGTATGGTTCAGAAGTATCCACAGAAATTTCCCGGGCCTACAAGACGACAAATGCAACCAGTTTGCAGGTTATAGCCGGACTCATTTCATCGATACTCTATGTGATGGTTCATCCACGCGAAGGCTTGCTGGAGCCTGAGGATCTGGACACCGATTTCATACTCGGGATTGCAGAACCCTATCTCGGCAATGTCTTTACGCACCGGGTAACAGCGCCATTTGAGGATGGGAAAAGCCTGTTTGGCAGACATCCCCTTACCACCCCTCGTGAAATCCAAGCCGATCCCCGCACAATTGGCGTGCCGCTCTAGTCAGTATTTCACGGAAATTTGTCTCTTGGGGAAGCAGGCATCTCTTGCCAAATCCCAACATCGCGCCATATTCTTGGCCATGGCTAAATTACGTTCGCTTCTGATAATATTTGTTCTGGTCCTTTTGCCAGGCAACAGCTTTGCTGATCAAGCTGACCCGCGCCTTCCAGACTTGTTCGATGAGTTGAAGTCGGCATCTGATGCTGGCGAGGCGGCTCGTGTTGAACAACAAATCTGGGAAATCTGGCACACTGCTCCAAACGAAGAACTGCAGCAATTGATGCGTCAGGGCATGGACGCCATGAATCATTCAGACCTTGCTCAGGCGCGCAGCATGTTCGATGAGATGATTGAACTTGCTCCCGATTATGCCGAAGGGTGGAACAAGCGTGCAACCGTGCATTACCTGATGCAGAACCTGCCAGCCTCACTTGCTGATATTGCTGAAACACTGAAGCGGGAGCCGCGCCATTTCGGGGCTATTGCCGGACGCGGACTGGTGCATATTCAAAGCGACCAGTTGGCAGAAGCAGCTGAAGCTTTCGAAGATGTGCTGATCATCAGCCCTCAGAACCCCGGTTCACAGTCAAACCTTGACGCAATCCGAGAAGCCCTTGGGCAACGGGATATCTGAGATCCGCTCCAGACTAAGGGCGATTTGAGACTAGTACGGTCGCTTTCCAATCGGAACATCACATTTGCGGGGATTTCAGACACGCGCCTGTCGCTGAATCAAATTGGTACATAAGTTTTGGCTTAATATTCAGGCCAACACTCTCGCCGGTTTTGACGGCAGTCTGGCCTGGAACCTTTGCAACAAACTGATCGGCGTGATTTTGCAATTGCAAATATAAAAACGACTCGCCACCCAGCTGTTCCACCAAGAGCACACGGCCTTTCAACAGACTCTGGTCCGGGTCGCCAAGCTGAATATGTTCAGGCCGCAAGCCAAGTGTGAAATCGCTGCCAACGGCGCTGGTTGCGACCAATTGGCGGGATAATTCCCCACCGGGAAGAGCGTAGTTGTCATCTCCTGACACTGTTGCATTCAGGAAATTCATTTGTGGCGAGCCGATAAAGGCCGCGACAAATTTGTTGACCGGCGCGTTGTACAGCTCCAGCGGCGTGCCAACCTGCTCTATTTTACCATCCCTGAAGACGACAATTCGGTCGGCCATGGTCATGGCTTCGACCTGATCATGGGTCACATAAATCATTGTGCGCTTAAGGCGCTCATGCAGTGCTTTGATTTCCACGCGCATATGCACGCGCAATTCCGCATCAAGGTTGGACAAGGGTTCATCGAACAAAAACAGATCCGGGTGTCTGACAATCGCGCGTCCAATGGCCACTCGCTGGCTTTGGCCTCCAGACAATTCGCCAGGACGCCGATCCAACAGCATCTCAATCTTCAGCGTGCTGGCGGCTTCGTCAACAAGACGCTTGATCTCCGGTTTTGACAATCGTGCCTGCTCCAAACCAAAGGACAGGTTCTGCCTCACAGTCATATTCGGATACAGGGCATAAGACTGGAAGACCATGGCGACACCGCGTTTCACGGGTGCTTCGTCATTGACGATCTGCCCATTGATCAGAAGTTCGCCGCTCGTGATTGTTTCCAATCCTGCGATCATTCTCAGGATTGTGGACTTGCCACAGCCCGAGGGGCCGACAAAGACCAGAAACTCTCCCTCGTCGATCTCCAGATCCACACCATGAATAACCTGAAGCGCCTTGTAGGATTTTTTGAGGCCTTTCAGTTGTAGATGGCTCATGATCCCACCGTACTGCGGTAGCGTTGACCGCGATAATCAGTCGGTGTCAGGCCCAGATATTTACGGAATGTTCTGGAAAAATGTTGCGAGCTGGCAAAGCCCATATCATGCGCGATATCCGTAATTGAAAGGGCTCCATCGCTGAGCCATTCACAAGCTTTTTTAATGCGCAAACGTTGCACATAGTCACTCGGTGCCATTCCAACCTCCCGCCGGAAAACAGCGTGGAGATGCCCGCGTGTACAGCCAAGCCTCTGCGCCAGCACTGACACTTGTGGCCATTCATCAACGTCATCGTGGATGATCTCCAGGACCTTTTGAACCAGTTCATCAGGCGATTCATTTCCCGGGCTTGTTTCATGTGCCTTCCACGTTTCAACCATGATCAAATGAAGATGTGCCCTCAACTCCGAGATCAGAAGCGGCGCGCCGGAGTAAATCCGCTTGTCTTTCATTATTCGGATAACACAGGAAATACTGTTCAGGCCCTGTTCCGAAATTGGCCGCGTCAAACCGCTGCGCCCCAGAGCACTTTCAAAAAGCGTACGGTTGCTGTCGGTCAACATGGCAGGCCTGATCTGTTCATTGGCAGCTGTCATCACCATCCAGAATGAGGCACAGGGAGGATAAATACCGTTGGTAATCCGGTGTTTCAGTTGCGAGGGAAACAATGCGCATTGGCCCGCAGACAACGGAACCAGGAAATCATCTTCCAGCTCCCAGCAGGCATCCCCTTCCAGCAGGAAGACCAGTTCGGCTCCCTGATGATGCGCCCAATCATCGGATGTGGCGACCGACGATTGAAATTGAGCGTAGCCAAACCGGAAGATTTCCGGAACACCGATTTCATAACCGGCGATTGAGCCGGTATACTGACTGGCCTGAGATCCAAGCATATTCTACGATCCTACCATGTAAATTGCGACGTTCATTTCTTCACTCCCGTACTGGCAATGCTTTCCACGATGAACCGTTGTGCGATCAGAAAAATCAGCAACAGGGGTAATATGGACAGGGCGACAGCTGCCAGAATGACAGACAATTCCTCTGCTCCATAACTGCCAAACAACGACAAGATACCGACCGGAAGTGTCATCACGTCGAACGAGCGAATGAACACAAGCGGCAACAGGAAATTGTTCCAGCTTGTGGTGAAAACGATGATCGAGAGAGCCGCAATTGGCGGCCCCATTTGCGGCAATGATATGCGCCAGAAGATGGTCCAGTAGCTGGCACCGTCAACAAAGGCGCTTTCTTCGTATTCACGGGGCTGACTGCGCATAAACTCCCGCATCATCAATATGGCCAACGGATTGGCAAGGGCAGGTAAGATAAGCGACCAGAGTGTGTCGATCAGCCCTAATGCGGCCAGCCCGAAAAACAGTGGGATAAGCACCAGTGCCGGCGGCACCATAAGGCCGATCAGCATTGAGGCAAACAAGATGTTTGAGCCAGGAAACCGAAGGCGGGAGAAAGCAAAAGCCGCCATCGCGCTGGTAAACACCACTCCAATTGTCGTGATGGCTGCCACCAGAAAGCTGTTCCAATACATGGGGAGAAACGGGATAGGACCATCCTTCAGTTTCCCATAGGACGAGACATCAAACTGATCGGGAAAGAAACTGGGCGGTAAGCGATAAGCTTCAGCGACTGGTCGCAAACTGGTTGAAAACGTCCATAAAAATGGCAGCAACATGAAGATTGCGCCCACAGCGAGCAGGAACATAACAGTCCAGTTCCGCCAATGAATGACGCGCGTGGCACTGTAAAACCTGCCTGCGAAACCAGTGTTTTGTGACAATGTGGCCGGTCTCATCGGCTACGGTCCCGCTGCATGAATTTCACAAGCCCCATCTGACAGGCTACGACGAAAGCGATTGTGATAAGAAGGATCAGCGCGGATGCTGCACCTGTTCCAAGGTCCCCGGCGCTGAACGCTTCCGACACCATATACATTACGACAGAACGGGTCGCGTCACCCGGCCCACCATCTGTTAAAATCTTGATGGAATCAAAGACCTGAAGACCGCCAATCGTTGCGTAAGTCACGCAGAAAACGATAACCGGCGCGATAAACGGAACTTTTATGCGTGTGAGCACAGCAAAGGGGCGTGCTCCATCAATGGCAGCGGCCTCAAGCAGGTTGCGCGGCACACCCTGAAGCGCTGCCAGGAAAATAATGACAAAGAAGCCCATATTCTTCCAGACATCGACGATCACGACCGAAATCATAGCCATGCTTGAACTGGTCAGCCAGGGGACATTCTCTATGCCAATCTGGCGCAAATAATAATTGATAATGCCCAGATCGGTGGAATAGAGAAACTTCCAAATGAAGGACACAAAAGCCAGTGAAACAAGTACCGGCAGAAAATAGGCCAGTCTGAAGAAATACAGGACGGGTCCGGGAATGGCCCGGTCCAGCGCCAATGCCACGAGCAAGCCCAGCCCAACATTGCCGATAACCGAAAAGGATATGAAATAGAACGTATTTCGGAAGGTCTTCCAAAATCTGGGATCGCCAAGAATCCAGTCAAAATTCTCCCAACCTACCCAATCTATTGTCCAACTAATCCGGTCCATCTGCGCGAAAGACAGTCCCAGGGCCGCCAGCAAAGGTACCAACAGAAACACCAGATAAATAAGATAAGCAGGCAGAACAAACAGATAGCCGGCACGTATTTCACGTTGGCGTAATGTTGACATAAACCCAGCTCCGGCACCCAAATCGGACCTGGCTGTGGTGACAGCCGGGCCCTTTTGCGAGAAGTTTATTTTACGCGGGACATGGCACGCTGCAATTCGCGGTCCATGCCGGCAATGGTATCGTCCAGACTAACCTCATCATTAAGGTATGTGGACAGATGCCGCCCTGTGATTTCCTGAACGGTGGCAAAGTTGGATGGAGATGTAACAGGGATTGCTGTTGCTGCCGTTTCGTAGAAGATTTCTGAATTGTCAGGCCATGCAACGTATTCTTCAGTCGTGGCAAATTCCCTTGCCGATGGAATAGATGCGCCGCCGTCAGCAAGGCTCTTCTGATATTCCTTGCCTGTCATCTCAGCCACAAATGCCCAAGCCAGATCACGGTCTTCCGTCTCTTTGGTGATAGACAGCCCGCCAATGCCGAATACGGTCGTTTGCACAGTGTTTTTGGGCATGTGCTGCACACCAACATTTTCCATATTCGCTGCCTTAATGGACGGAACAGGCCAGTGACCCGCCGAGAACATGGCAACCTGCCCAGCAGTGAACTTCTCAGTCCCGACGCCAGATTCATAGGCAGGCGCAACCTTATGAGTGTGGATCAAATCATGAAGATATTGCAGTGTTTCACGAAACTGCGGTGTGTCCACAGTCGGTTCGCGCCAGTCATCATCAAGGATCGCAGCACTGTTGGTGAAATACCAGGGTTGCTGGCCAAAGTTGAACCCTGGGACGAAATAGCCGTATTGGGTCACATTGCCTGAATCGTCGCGTACGGTCAGTTCTTTTGCGGTCTCGACGAAATCATCCCATGTCCAGTCAGATGCCGGATAGTCTGCACCAACCGCGTCAAACGCATCCTTGTTGTAGTACATGACGATATTGTTCCACTCGGTCGGGAAGAAATTCAGCTGACCCGTCCCCTTGGTGCGCATGCCGTTCAAAATATTTGTTTCAATTCCTTCAAGCACCTCTTTTGCCGCCGCATCTTCTGCGGCAATGCTATCAAGATCGACCAGCACGCCAGAACTGGCCAGCTGCGCGAAGCCTTCAATCGCTGCACCAATAATGTCCGGTGAGTTTCCAGAGGCAATCTGGTTAATAATCGCGTTGTTATAGTCACCCCAATTACCTGAAACGACTGGAATGTATTGCGTCTCAATCGTCACATTGGGATATTTTTCTTTGAAGCGTTCGATTGCAGCGCTCGTCGCCGAAATCACATTTTCCGCTGACCACTGGGTTACCTTCAGCGTCGCCGTTATGTCGCTTGCCGGCTGCGCCTGAGCGCTCAGACCAGTCAGCGCTCCAAGTAAGGCGACTGATGTAAATAGTTTTCTCATTGCGTTTCCTCCTTATGATTTTGCTGCGGCTATGTTTCAGATGTCGGACAGTTTTTCAGATCTACAGGTGAAGGTGGGTGCCGACTTCCAGATTCACCCGCCCCTTCTCTGCCTTCACGCCCAATACTGATCCAATGTGCTCGGCGCTGAATACCTGGCCGTTCACGGACAAGGTTTTGATCGAGAGCGCGCCTCCCAGGACAGACAATCTTGTTGTGGCCTCCCCGATCTCAATCTGCCCCCATGACAGACCGTTCGACCAAAGACTTTTGAAGTGCCCATCCTCAGTATGCACCGGGGCAAAACCCATATGCGCGGCAGAGGCGTCGTATTCAAAACCGGTCAAAACAGGAATGGCGGCATAGCTGGCCATGGAGCGCGCGTAATTTGAACCGCACTCAATTTCGTTCCATGGGTTTCGGTTGTGGCCCTGATATCGGTCCCGAACGGCTTCAAAGACACGGATACCTTTGTCGACTTCGCCAATCATCATGAGCTGACAGCCGAACGCGTATTCAAAGCCGTGCATCGTCTCCTGAGAATATGGCAACGGGATTACCGGTCGGTCCACGCCATTGGGCCAGCTGCAAATGGTCGTGCCGCTTTCCTCTTCCATCCCGAAAACTCGACAAGGATTAGCAAGATCGCCAATGCGTTCAACGAAATTGTGCTCATAGATAGAGCGTACAGCAGTCGCAAATTTGTCCGGATCATACAGATGCTCCAGCCCATAAAGACGGGCGTGCCACTCAGCCAGCACCTGATCAATCGCACAACCTTCGCCGATCTGATATTTGATCTCGCCGTGCTCATCACTCCAGTATTGCTGGTAAATGTCGCCCGACATATGCATGACCTGCCCTTTATCGGTCACGAAGGGTGCAAGTGTCTTCTTGTCCTCAACATTGATCTGCTGCATGAACCAGTCGCCGTTGAACAAATGTTCGCCAACCCAGGTTTTGCCGTTGGCAAACAGCTTTCGATAGAGGTCCGCAGATTGCGTGTCACCAACCGTCTCAGCCATCTGCGCCCCAGCCGCCAGCGCGCCAAGATAGAAACCGCAAAGCCATGAGCTTGGGCCAAAAAGCTCCATATCAAGTGTGTGGTGCTGGCGCCCGCTCAAAATGCCGGTCTGGTCTGGATCCCACAAATCATGGTTGTCCGGATGCCAGGCAAAATCGATGGCCGCTTTTATATGTGGCCACAATTGTTTCAACCAATCGTCATCGCCATGGAGTTTCCAGTCGCGAAAGGCCTTCATAACATTGCCAAACTGCCCATCAGCACAGGGCCGGACCGTGCTGCGGCCAATGCCCTTGGGAAGTGCCATGCGAAACGCCATGCCACCACTTTCAGGATCCTGATTTTCCACGAAATCGGCAACACGCATTGAGCGTTCCAACGCGGGAAACAGGAACGGCAGAGCCTGCTGGTAGTTCCAGACATGGGTGCAGGAGCCTTCGCAACAGCCCGATGATGGATGACACCCTTCAAACCCATAAAAGGTGCCGTCCTCCAGCCGCAAAACAGTTGCGGATTTCAAAATGGACAAATTGGCGGATACGGCATCTGTGATGACATGAGGCAGCGTCGTGTCCGTGAGCACGTCCCGGAAGCTCAGTGTTTGTTCAGTAAGGTAGTTCCAGTTTTTCAACGCCTCTGCGGCCACGGCCTCTGACCCGGTCCATTCCGTCGCATAATAATTGCGCCACCGGGATTGGGTTTCCTGCGTTCCACAGCAGGTAATCGGGAATTGTGAAATCCAGTATTTCTGCACATTAGGGACGTACCATGACAGCGCAACCCGAATGGTTCCGGTCTTCCCGGGCGGCACAGTGATGTGCGCTGCCATCAGGGAATGCTCATTGGCATCGGCCTGATTGTGGGCTTCCAGCCCTTTCAAATCCGTGTATTTGCGATCCTTGAGACGACCACCTTTTGAGATGTCGGCCCAGTAAACCTCCATCGTGTCAAACCAGTTTCCACGATACAGGTGATGCTGAAAGCTGACATCATCATGATCGGTTGCAAGGCTCAATTGGGCATGGTCAGCATGCTCTGATGGATGGGACGTGGTCCCCGTCAACCGCAACCCTTCGCTCGTGTCTATCGTCACATTTGCATTGGCGCCAACATCAACAAAGTCAAATGCGAGGCATCCAAATAATGTGTAGTCGAGCGGCGTGTCGCCGTCGTTCACAAAGGACACTTCAAACATGGCAACCGGCATCGAGCTTTCACGGTCACGCAGCGGTATGAAGGGGCTTAACGCCCGCATCGTCACCGTACCGGGGAATGATATGTCTTCGAATTTCAGATCAGCTGCCGGATAAGGGCCAGTCAATGTAGACTTCCGGAAGGACGGGAATCCCGTCATCTGCGGTCGGCGCGGTCCGAAACCAAAGGCATTGTACTCAGCGCCCAGAAATGACCCGCTGCGATTGCCGGTGAAAGGCCCATGGAGAATTCGGGTATCAATGACCTGCCCTGCGCGTTCAGCCCGGACAGCAAAATGGGTAAATCCATTCACGCTGCCCTTGGAGGGTCGGTTGAAAACCTCCCAGTCCTGGAGGCGTCCATCGGCGCCGATACCGAGTGATCCAGCACCAATACCGCCAAGCGGAAAAACAGCATAAGGCGCGTTTGAGGCTGTATAGGCCCAAGGGCTTTTCGTCATATTAAGTCCTCCCAAGTCGAAGCTTAGTGAGGCACATTAATCTTGTCGTTCACAGTTGTAATATGACATTTGTGCACATTTGATCAGATGCTCATAAGCCGAGGCAGATCAAACTGTTGCAGTTGAATACCCGGGAAGGCAGACCCTTCCCGGTTTTCGTTAGCCTATCGGGTTCCAGCCAGACCGAGTTCTTCAAGGTTTGTCTTCCAGCGCTCAGATTCCTGAGCAACAAATCCTGCAAAATCTGCTGGCGTGCTTGTCTGCACAACTGCACCTGCACTGGCAAAACGCTCAGCAACAGCGGGATCTGCAAGAGCCTTGTTGGCTGCAGCATTCACGACATCTACAATTTCAGATGGCGTTCCCTTGGCCATGAACAGGCCGTACCAGGCTTCCGCAGAATAATCCGGCATGACAGTCGCTGCCAAGGTTGGCACACCGGGCAACAGCGGGAATTCCTCAGCGCTGCTCACTGCCAAGGCAATGAGTGCGCCTGCCTTGATCTGAGGCAGGGCTGGCGGCATGCCTGCCATGAACATGTCCACTTCACCGGCCAGAACCGCCGTGGTCGAGGCCTTTCCGCCCTTGTAAGGCACGTGAACTATATCAATTCCATGGATGTTTGCCATCGCATCCGTTCCCATGTGCTGAAGCGAGCCAACACCGGGACTGGAGTAATTGAGATCACCGGGCTTGGACTTTGCAAGATCGACGAATTCTTCAATCGTGTTCACGCCAAGGTCTGGCGAGACAACAACGACATTTGGGATGGAAGCCACACGCCCCACAATGGCAAAGTCCGTTGCCGGGTCGAATGGTGGCTTGGCAGGCAACCATGTGGCAATTGCCATATTAATGGTGCCAATGAAGATTTCGTAACCGTCGGGATCGCCGCGAGATACCGCCTCGGCGGCAACGTTGCCAGCAGCACCCGGTTTGTTTTGAACAACGACTGGCTGACCCAGCGCAGCGGCCAGTTCCTCCGACATGGAACGTGCCAGAACGTCTGGTCCAGAGCCCGGCGATGAGCCAACGACCAATGTTATGGGCCGCTCTGGATAGTCCGCAAGCACTGGGGACGTGGCGGCCAATACGGCCGTTGTCCCGACTGCCAACGCCCCAAGCATTGATTTCCTGATGAGATTTCCAAACTGCATTTTCTTCCTCCTTTTAAAACTGATTTTCCGATCAGGCTGAATAGATGGGTAAGGGCGATGTCTCTGTATGTGAGAGCATCTCGCGCAACATCTGTTCAGTCATGTCGGCACGTCTCGCCGCAGCCTGCGGCAGATTCCAAAGATTTTTAAGCTCATGTGGGTCTTCGTTCAGATTGTAGAATTCGCCGTTGTCGAGACCGTCATAGATCGTCAGACGCCAACCATCCGACAGCAGCGTGCGGACCCTGCCACGCACCTTGTACCCGGCCAGATCAGACTGAACTTCATCTTCAATAAGAATGGCGTCCCGCGCGGCAATATCGTTGCCTGCATGGTCCTTGAACGGTTTGCCCTGCATGCCGTTGAAAGGGGCAATCGAGGCCGTTTCCAGAATTGTGGCTGCAACATCAATTGCGCTGACAGGCGTTGAAATCACCTGGCTCTTTGAGGCTTTCGGATCTGCCCAGATCAAAGGAGTCCGGATCATGCCGCGATAGTGATAAGGCCCTTTGAACAACAGGCCATGCTCGCCCATCAGATCGCCATGGTCGGACAGGAATATGACAATCGTATCCTCAGCCAGCCCCAACGCTGTCAGCGCTGACATGATGTCTCCCACCGCGTCGTCGATCATGGCAATCATACCATATGTCAAAGCCAGCGCGACTCGCAGTTCCTGCTCGCTCACGGCAATGGCAGATGTTCCGGCAAGATTGGCGTCACCATTTTCGCGCGTTTGCACAAGGCTTTGGACAAAGTCCGACCCCCGCTCGGCATGAAATGATTGCGGTAGTTCCACATCCTCAGGCTTGTACATATCCCAGTATTTGCCAGGCGGCGTGAATGGGTGATGCGGATCACAGAAGCTGGCCCAGTGGAAAAACGGCGTTTCGGGCGTCTTGGCATAAGAGCGCAGACGCTCAATCGTCGCGTTCTGGATAAAACGGGTGGGATAAAGCTCTTCCGGCACGGCTGTGCGCCAGGCCTGTATGGTTTCCTGCCCCGTATCGTCCAGCGCGTTTTCCGCACCTCTCATGGCATCAGGATCACATCCCTGATCGCGCAACCAGGCTGTATAATGGCCATCAACGATATCGCCGTGACCCACAGCAAGATCGACCTCTTCAAATCCGTAGTAAGGCAGTTGCAGGGTTCGGTTCGTATGATCGTGCCAGAGTTGGCCCAATTCCTGATCATAGTGACCCTTTGTGCAGCAACGCGCTTCCGGTGTTGTTGCGACATCCTGGTATTTTGTCATGGGTGCAGGGTTTTGCGTCACACACTGGAAATGCGGCTTGCCACTCAGCGATGTGCGCCAGCCTGCCTGTCGCAGCGCCTCGGCGAAGGTCATGGAACCCAGATCAAGATTAAGCCCGTTGTGCCGCACACCATGAACTGAAGGCATGCGGCCGGTTACCAGACTTGCGCGGTTTGGCATGCAAACGGGCGATGCCACATAGGCATTTTCATAACGGGTGCCCAACAACGCCAGACCATCAATATTTGGCGTCTGCAGAAGGTTGGCGCCATAGCAGCCCAAATGATCAGCCCGCTGCTGATCCGTGCTTATCATCAGGAAATTGGGACGCCGCGTGCTCATGCGTCACCTGTTTTGGATTTATTGCTTTTCGAAGTCGTGCTTTTGCGTTCTCCTCTCAGGGAAAACAAAATGATGGCGAGGCTGGCCAATAGCAGACCGGCGCTGATCGGGTGCTCGATGAAGGTGGCCAGATCACCGCGAGAGAGAATGAGCGCACGCCGAAAGTTTTCCTCCAGCAAAGGCCCAAGAACAAATCCCAGCACCATGGGAGCCGGCTCAAGCCGAACCAGCTTCATTCCGTAGCCCAGCAAGCCGAAAAAGATGACCTGCAGAACGTCAAACTGGCTGTTTCCAACAGTAAAAACGCCAACGCAAATCAACATAACGATGACCGGGTATAGAAAACGATATGGGATGATCAACAATCGGACCCACAGGCCAATCAATGGCAGATTGAGGATCAACAGCATCAAATTGCCGATGACGAAGCTCGCCACCAGCCCCCAGAACAAATCCGGATGATCGGTGATGACCGTAGGTCCAGGCTGGATACCGTGAATGATCAGGGCACTCATCATGAGCGCCATCACCGCATCGCCTGGCACGCCCAGGGTCAGAGTTGGAATGAAGGCCGATTGTGCAGCAGCATTATTGGCCGCTTCCGGCGCCACGATTCCCGGTACGTGTCCGGTGCCGAACTTTTCTGGTGTTCGCGATATGCGTTTTTCAAATCCATAAGAAACAAAGGATGCAATTGACGCACCCGTGCCGGGCAGAATTCCCAATATGGCCCCGATGATGCCGCCACGTGCAATTGGGCCCGGCGATTGACGCAGATCCTCGCGTGTCGGAATCAGATCACGCAGGGGTATTTTGCGGGTCGTGGTCGTGTTGCGGCTGGTACCGGACAGATTGCTCATGATTTCAGCCACACCAAACAGGCCCATGGCCATGGCGATGATGCTGAAGCCATCAGCCAGTTCCAGTATGCCTGCGGTCAGACGGAAGGTGCCGCTGGTAACGTCTGATCCGACCAATCCGAGCATGAGGCCGACGACGACCATGGCAAGGCCGCGCATAACGCCGTGTTGCGCCAGAGAAGCGGCAGCCACCAACCCCATGATCATCAGCGCGAAATATTCTGTTGCGCCAAAACTGAGAGCCAGTCGGGCAGCCAAAGGCGCGATGGTGAACAGCAGCAAAATCGCAAACATGCTGCCGAAGAAAGAGGCCATTGTGGTGAGAAAAATTGCAGGCCCAGCCCTGTTGGCCTTTGTCATTGGGTACCCATCCAGGCAAATGACTGCGGAGGATGGTGTTCCCGGCAAATTCAGCAATATGGACGAGATTGAACCGCCATATTGCGCGCCGTAATAAATGCCAGCCAACATGATCAATCCAACATCCGGCGTGACGTAGAATGTCACCGGCAAAAGCATGGAAATGGTGGCCATGGCACCGATGCCGGGCAGCACCCCCATCATCATTCCCAAAAACACGCCGAAGAAACAATACATCAGCTTCGTCAGCGTCAGGGCGGATGAAAAGCCGGAAATGACATTATCAAAAACGTCCATCAGAAGGCCACCAATTGCACAGGAATGCCCAGTGCATACACAAACACCAGTGCAGCGAATCCAGTGACGAACGCGGCAATAATGCACAGTTCAATCAGGCTATTTTTGGGATCTGCCAACCCGGCCAGCACCGCTCCGGTAAACAGGGCTGGGGCAAATCCGGCCACTTTAATCAGGAAAGCAAATGCCAGAATACCACCCAGCGGGAACAACAATGCTCGGCCATGTGAGGCAAGACCCGGCTGGCGCACTTCTTCTTTGTTCAAATCCGGCTGAGTTTTTTCGAAAAACATCGCGGCGGCGATCACGCAAAGCGCAAGGCCCAGAAGCATTGGAAAATAGCCAGATCCCATGCGGCGCAAAGTTCCGATTTCGTAGGACAACGCGCTGACCGCGATAACGCCGCCAAGGAAGAACAGACAGATCGCCGTCAGCCGGCCAATACTCATCCAGTCAGGCATATGAGATCTCTGCAACGATTATCCTCCCCTTTATCGCAGCACTGCTTTGTCAAAGTCTGAAAAGGATAAAACTTCCCCTGATGAAAGAAAAATGAATTAATGAACAAAAGCGATGAGGAAAAGTAATTATGAAAATCGGCTCAATACGAATGCTTCGACACTTCGTCGCTGCCTGCCAGAACGAAACCATTCACAAGGCCGCCAAAACACAATTCCTGTCACAGTCAGCATTGACCAAAAGCATTCGGCAGTTGGAGAGCAATCTGGGTGTGCAGCTTTTGGTGCGCACCTCAAAGGGTGTGACGCCAACAATTTTTGGCAAAGCACTTTACGGTCGCGCCAGACGTGTGGAGGTGGAATGCGATCTGATTGAAAAAGAGCTATCTGAAATGGCCAGCGGACATGGTGGTCAATTGAGAATTGGCGCGGGTTCAGTCTGGTCTTCCATGATGCTCCCGCGCGTGCTGGCGCGCCTTTACACAGAACGCCCCGGCGCTGAGTTTACTGTGCTGAGAAGCTCCGGGGGGCGGTTTGCAGAGCAATTTGAGAATGACGAGATTGACATCGGGGTCGGTGCATTTGACGCCTTTATCGACTACGCCGAACCAAACTCAGCCGATTTTGTGTGCGAACAACTTGGCGAAGTCAGCACTTCGTTCTTTGCCCACAAAGACCACCCCCTGCACCAAAAGGCAGAGGCCTTGCCAGCCGAAGCCAGCACCTATCCCTATGCCGCCTTCCGGCTGGACCGAGAATTGCAGAACCGGGTTGGGCGTTACTTTGCAAGCCGGGGAGTAACGCAGCCGCACACAGCTCTGGTATCAGACTCCATATCCGGCGTGATGGAAATCCTGAAAGTCTCGCCCATGATCACATGCCTGCCCACCCCGCTGGGTGACATCGCAAAAGCCTTTGATGTTAAGGCGATCTGCATGCGAGACAGTCCCTGGATCATCAAAACCGGAATCATGCACCGCAAAGCCAGCCTTGGATATCAATTGCTGGAGGATTTAGTGGCGGAATTGCGCACAGAAAGCGCTGCCTTTCCACAGTAGGCGCTGGCTTGGCCAAACTTCAGAGTCCAAACACCCACAAGAGCGCTTTGAATTAAAGTTACAAATTTATGTCAGTAATATTGACATAAATTACCAATTATGCGCTTTTCTGTTTCCAAAATTATCCGGAAGGGATGTGGAAATGGACTGGGAGAACCTACTAGCGGCAAGATCGAAACGGATGAATGCATCAGAAATTCGCGAATTGCTGAAATTACTGGACCAACCAGATATCATTTCTTTTGCTGGTGGCATTCCTGACCCAGCCCTGTTTCCGGCAGAGGCTTTTCAAACTGCATTTTCCAATATTCTTTCTGGCAAAAGACAGGAACAGGCTCTGCAATATTCCATATCAGAGGGCTATGTGCCTCTGCGGAATTGGATTGTGCAGCATATGGCGCAGTTTGGTATTCCCTGCAGCACTGACAATATTCTGATCACATCCGGCTCCCAGCAGGCACTGGATTATCTGGGGAAACTGTTCCTTTCGCCGAATGACACGGCACTGGTGACATGGCCAACCTATCTTGGTGCGCTAGGTGCCTTCAATGCCTATGAACCGACCTATGACCGCCTGTTGTCTACGAGTAATCGTCTACCGGCCGATTATTGCGATGCAGCGCACGCCAAAGGCGGTGCCGTCAAATTTGCCTATTGCTCGGTTGATTTTGCCAATCCCACGGGCGAAACACTGGATCAATCTGCGCGGCAGGGTATTTTGCGCCTGACGGAGGATTTGGACATCGCAGTCATAGAAGATGCAGCTTATCAATCACTGCGTTATGACGGGGAAGCGCTTGCCCCCATTCTGGCGCTGGAAATCGAACAGCGCGGCTCTATTGAAGATTGCCGCACGATTTATTGCGGAAGCTTTTCCAAAACGCTTGCACCAGGGCTTCGGGTTGGATGGGTGTGTGCCGCAAAACCAATTATTTCCAAGTTGGTCCTGATCAAACAATCTTCTGATCTGCATACATCCACGCTTAATCAGATGGCTATTGCCGATGTGGCCAGCGCCTGCTTTGATGCGCAAGTAGACAAGGTAAAGGCTGCGTATGTTGCGCGGCGCGACTGCATGCTGCAGGCACTGGACAGGCATATGCCAGAGGGCGTGTCATGGACACAGCCGGAAGGTGGCATGTTTATCTGGTTGACCCTTCCTCGACATCTGGACAGCGCCCAGTTGCTTGCAAAAGCAATAGAAACGCAAAAACTGGCCTTTGTGCCTGGAAAGGCGTTCTTTGCAGATGGGTCCGGCACAAATACGCTGCGCCTAAATTTCACACGGACTGATCAGCCGGTCATTGATGAGGGAATCAAGCGACTTGGCCTGGTGTTAAGAGAGGCCGTTTGACGCATTACATCTTTTCCTATGGCTCAAATCTGTTGCTCGCGCGCCTGAAAGCGCGGGTGCCGTCTGCCCGTTTTGTAACCAAGGGGACTCTGCTCTGTCATGAACTGCGTTGGCACAAACTGAGCAAAGACAAGTCAGGCAAATGCGACGCGTTTCACACAGGCAATCCTGCGGATCATTTGTGGGGTGGCATATTTGAAATAGCTGCAAAGGAAAAGCATCTACTGGATATCGCAGAAGGTTTGGGCACCGGCTATGATGAGAAGCACATGGATATCCAATGCGTCGCCTCCAACGGCCAGGCAGATCTTGTGCGGGCTAGTCTATATACCGCACTGACAACTGATCCTTCTGCCATTCCCTACAGCTGGTACAAGGCGTTTGTCATTGCAGGTGCGCATGGTTGCGGCCTTCCCCAGGATCATATTGAACAATTGCTCGCAATGCCATCTGCGCAAGATCCGGACAAACAGCGCGAAGCCCTCAACCGCTCTCTGCTCCCAGACAGATTCAGAGACTTCGAATTCAGTTCTTAAATTTCAGCGCGTTCGACCCATTTCTGTAATTCTGGCGCATCGTAGCTTGCAAAAGCCCTCAGAATTTCATCCGCATCATCGCTGAAAATCGCCATGTCCCGGTGTCCCTTGCGGACAAAACCTTCTTCCGATTGATGATCCAGAAACGCACAGAGCGGATCGTAAAAGCCTGAGACATTCATGAAAGCCAAAGGCTTATCATGATGACCCAATTGCGCCCAGGTCCAGATTTCGAAGATTTCTTCCAGCGTGCCGACACCGCCGGGCAAGGCGATGAACCCGTCTGACAAATCCGCCATCAACGCCTTGCGCTCATGCATCGAGGAGACTTCGTGCAGTTCTGACAGACCTTTGTGCGCGATTTCCTTCTCCACCAAAGCACGCGGCATGACGCCGATTACATGGCCACCAGCTTCCAGCGCAGCATCCGCCACCGCGCCCATCAGGCCAACTTCAGCGCCGCCGTAAACCAACTTGTACCCATGCGCTGCGATGATCTTGCCTAGAGCAATTGCCGCTTCCAGATAGGCAGGATCATTACCGGGGTTTGACCCACAAAACACGCAAATGCTTTTCAAATTGTCAGAACTCATTTCGCCAAAGCCTCCATGACTCTCGCCCATGAGCGAATGCCCTTATGGAAACTGGTCAGATTGTATTTTTCATTCGGGCTGTGAATGCTGTCATCATCCAGACCAAACCCGATCAGCAGGGTGTCCATACCCAATACGCGTTGAAACTCGCCAACTATTGGTATAGAACCACCCATGCCCATCAGGACAGCCTGTTTCTGCCACTCATCGGTTAAGGCCTGCTGGGCCTTTACAATTTCAGGCATATCAAGCGGCAAGCTGAAGGCGCGATCATTGCCGTAGCCGATAAACTCGACCGTGCAATCCTCCGGCAGGTTCTCCCGCACATATGCGCGGAATGCTGACTGAATGGCCTTTGGATCCTGCTCACCGACAAGGCGGAAGGAAACTTTGGCAGACGCTTTTGATGCGATTACGGTTTTGGCACCGGCACCGGTATAGCCGCCAATGATGCCGTTGACATCGCATGTGGGCCGCGACCAGAGCTGCTGAAGAGCCGAGTAAGCGGTTTCACCAGCAGGCTTTGAAAGACCGACCGCCCCCAAAAAGGCATCAGCATCAAAATTGAGGGCTTCCCAGCTCTCGGCAATATCTGGGGCCAATTCCGAAACGCCGTCATAGAAGTCCGGCAATGTGATGCGGCCATCATCGTCATGAAGATCGGCCAGAATTTTTGACAGAACCCGAATGGGATTTTGGGCAGCGCCGCCATAAAGGCCGGAATGCAAATCGCGACTGGCAGCGGTAACAATCACCTCCTCATAGACCATGCCCCGCAGCATCGTATCGATGGCCGGCGTTTCTGCGTCATACATGTTGGTATCGCAAACCAGCGCCATGTCGGCTCTTAACTCGTCAGCATTTGCCTTCAAAAACGCATCCAGGCTGGGGCTGCCGGATTCCTCTTCGCCTTCAAACAACATCGTGACGCGCAGTGGCAATGTCCCATGTTCGGCCAGATAGGCGCGGCAGGCTTCCACAAAGGTCAGCAATTGCCCCTTATCGTCAGCAGCGCCACGAGCGAAAACCTGCTTTGTGCCGTTGACCTCGCGAAACTCCGGCTCAAATGGGGGCGTGTTCCAAAGCTCAACCGGATCAACTGGCTGCACATCATAATGACCATAGAACAGCACATGCGGTGCTTGATCACCCGCATCATGATTATGCGCGATGACAATGGGATGACCGGGCGTGTCGCGGCGGGATGCGTCAAACCCAATATCCGTCAACTGCGTCACCAGCCAGTCAGCTGCTTTAATGCAGTCCTGCGCGTACGCGGGGTCGGTTGAAATGGAGGGGACGCGCAACAGATCGAACCAACGCTCTATGCTTTTGTCCAAATCAGAATCAATGCGGTCCAGGACCGCGTTAATTTTGGCCATATTGTTAATTTCCTGAACTCTAGAAACCGCGTTTTAGGGAACCCAAAATGCCGCGCACAAGCGCACGGCCAAGCTGAGTACTGACCGAGCGAACCACTGACTTCATGGCAGCCTCTGTTACCGTCTGGCGGTTGCTTGAGCGGCGACGCGTGGTGCTTTTGCTGCGTGAGCGCTTGGTCGGTCGATCATCGCGTGAGGTGCGACGACGACGGCTTGACGTTGTGCGGCGACCATCATCATCGTCATCATCAAAGTCCGGCAGGGTAAAGCCAGTTCGCGAGCGGCGCATCCTGCCGGTTTCCTCACGCTCTTCATCTTCCTGATCGCGCTGTTTCTCTTCCTTTTTCAAAAGATCATCTGCGCGTTTTTTCAGCACTTCATAAGCGGATTCCCGATCCACCCTTTCATCATACTGACCAAGGACGGGGCTTCCTTGCATGATTTTCTTGCGCTCCTGCGGCGAAATAGGTGCCATGCGGGAAGACGGAGGGCGGACCAAAGTACGTTCCACAATGGACGGAACACCCTTTTTCATGAGCGTCGAGACCAGTGCTTCGCCAACACCCAGATTGGTGATGACATCAAACGCGTCGAATTCCGGATTAGGGCGGAATGTATCGGCCGCTGTTTTCACGGCCTTGCGTTCACGCGGGGTGTAGGCGCGCAAAGCGTGTTGGACGCGATTGCCCAATTGAGCCAGCACACTGTCTGGAACATCGAGCGGATTTTGGGTAACAAAGAACACGCCCACGCCTTTGGAGCGAATGAGCTTGACCACCTGCTCCACTTTTTCCAACAGAATTTTCGGCGCTTCATCAAACAGCAGATGCGCTTCGTCGAAGAAAAATACCAGACGTGGTTTGTCAGGATTGCCGACCTCCGGCAATTGCTCAAACAATTCGGACAAAAGCCACAAAAGGAAGGTGGCGTAGAGGCGCGGTGACATCATCAGCTTGTCAGCAGCCAGAATGTTGACCATGCCGCGCCCATCCGGGGCAGTGCGCATAATGTCGGTGATCGCAAGGGCTGGCTCGCCGAAGAAGTTTTCCGCCCCTTGCTGCTCCAGAACCAGCAACTGGCGTTGAATGGCACCAACCGATGCTCTGCTGACATTGCCATATGTGCCGGAAATTTCCTTTGCCCGCTCTGCCAGATTGGACAGCAGCGAGCGCAGGTCTTTCATGTCCAGCAACAGCAAACCTTCTTCATCGGCAATCTTGAAGGCAATGTTGAGGACGCCCTCCTGTGTTGCGTTCAACTCCATCAACCGTGACAGCAGCAGCGGGCCCATGTCTGAAATGGTGGTGCGAATCGGATGTCCCTGCTCGCCGAACAGATCCCAGAATATGGTGGGGAAAGCCTCATAGTTATAATCATCAGCAAATCCGATTGTGTCCGCACGGGCTTCCAGAAAATCCTTGCTTTCGCCCGCCATGGCCAGGCCAGACAGGTCTCCCTTTACATCGGCACAAAACACCGGAACACCCGCCCGTGAGAAGCCTTCTGTCAAAATCTGCAGACTGACGGTTTTACCTGTACCGGTTGCGCCCGTGATCAATCCGTGCCGGTTAGCCAGCTTTAACTGCAGGTATTCCGGCTTGTTGATGCTGTCATCCGGGTGACGACTGGTCCCGAGATAGACTTGGCCCTCTTGATACATATGCGGCTCTCCGAATTGTCTTAAGTATGGGCAAAGCCCAAATATGTTGTTTCTGACATAGACGCCGAGGCGTCTCAATGTCCAATCTTTTGACCATTTACAGCCGCTCGGCAGATGCAACCTGAAAGGTCCGGCAATTGTTCTGGCAAGACTACTCCGCAAAACACTTGTCATCACGCTGATTCTGTTGCCAAATAGTGCCACATTTTTAATGTCCACTTCCGGGCATCAAGAATCATAGTTTTATTCAAAGGTACACATGAACGATCTCATTGCCAGAATTGCCGCTAAGGTCGGCATCAGTGAAGAAATTGCGCAACAGGCCGTTGCGATTATTATGGGCTTCCTTGCAAAAGAAGGCCCGGATTCTCAAGTCAGCAAATTGCTGGATGCTATCCCCGGTGCACGGGAGATGGTCGCCTCCAAAAACGAAGGCGATAGCGGCAATAGCGGCGGCGGTTTGCTGGGCGGATTGCTCGGTGGTGCCGGTGGCATGATGGGCGCGTTTGCCGAACTCAAAGGTCTTGGACTTGAAATGGACGAAGTTCAGAGTGTTGCCAAGGAAACTTTGGACTATTCGAAGGAGCAGGCCGGAGAAGAGACAGTTAATGACATTATCAAGTCAGTGCCTGGCCTCAGCCAATTAATCTAAACCGATTTTACTTAGCCGATGGGGCGATTCCAATTCGGCGCACTATCAAGGGAGAATAGCATGTCATCTTATTCCATCATCGACATTGAAGGCATTGGGCCAACCTACGCCGCCAAACTACAGGGTATTGGTATACGCACCACAAAAGCCCTTTTGGACCGCGCGAAGGACCCAAAAGGCCGCAAAGCTGTGGCGGAAGAAGCTGGCCTTGAGACCACTCAAATTCTGAAGTGGGCCAACATGTGTGATCTGATGCGGATCAAGGGTGTTGCTGAAGAATACTCTGAATTACTGGAAGCTGCTGGCGTCGACACGGTGAAAGAATTGCGCAACCGTAATGTTGCCAATCTGGCCGCAAAAATGGCTGAAGTGAATGCCGAGAAGAAACTTGTAAGGCTGGTGCCCAGCGAAAAGTCTGTTGAAAAATGGGTTGCGCAGGCCAAGACCCTGCCAACGACCATGACTTACTGATTATCGGATCAGACCAGGAAAAGGCGTCGCTGTTGCGGCGCCTTTTTTGTTTGCGGGTTTTTGCTTGCTGTTTGAGTAAAATCGATATGCCTGGATACTGCATCCCATATCCTACCATAGCAGGGCTTGCTCAGTCGGTTGGGCACACCTATTGTGCCTTTGCTAACTCCAACATCCGATAGTTTCAGAGCATATAATGGCGAAGGCAGAATTCTCTCTGCAAGAGATGATTGAGGCGGCACCAAAAGGCCGCGAATGGTTGGATGGTCTCAGCAAAACGCTTGGCCAGACGGGCCATAAGGATGTGCTGGAAAAACTGAGCGCAGTGACCGATGACGGGCTGGTGATAGCTCCAATCTATCCTCTCACCCACCCTCAGGAACAGCCGGTTGCAATGGCTGCCAGAGCGGACAAAGCCTGGAAAACGCTGACACGGATCGACCATCTATCTGCGACTGAAGCGAATGCACAATTACTGCATGATCTGGAACAGGGTGCCGATGGCGCGTTGCTTGTTCTGGCGGGTTCTGCCTCGGCTCATGGGTTTGGGATAAACCTGCCGGACCTGTCTTCTTTCAAAGCGCTCTTCGACAATATTTTTGTGGATGCTACCAACCTCAGGATTGATGGTATGAGCGCGGCCCAATGTGATCTCTGGACCGAATTTTGTAATGGGCGCGGCTACGATCATAACGCTCTGAACATCAGCATGAACGGCCAGCGCGCCAACGGCCTGAAGGAAGTGTCTGCAAATCTCATTGCCGATGCGTCCAAATGGCACAATAAGGGTGCCACAGCGGCACAGGAACTGGGACTGGCGCTTGCCGAAACTGTTTCATTGATGCGCGAATTGTGCGCAAGCGGCACTGACATAGGCTCCGCGTCAAAACGCTTGAGTGTCACATTGAGCAGTGATGCAGATCAATTTGAAAGCATGGCCAAATTTCGCGCCATGCGGCTGCTTTGGCGCAAATTGCTACAGACGCTGAGTGCAGATGATACCCCTCTATCGCTTCACGCCACCACAAGCTGGCGCATGATGGGCCGACGCGAGCCATGGACGAATGTGTTGCGCACAACCATGGCAACTTTTGCAGCAGGTCTGGGTGGCGCGGATAGTATCAGCGTATTACCACATACGCAGGCTTTGGGTTTGCCTGATGCATTTTCAAGGCGGGTTGCACGCAATATCAGCCTGATTTTGCAGGAAGAAAGCCATCTCGGCAAAATCGTGGATCCGGCATACGGTGCCGGTGTCTATGACGCGTTGACCGTTTCGCTTGCCGAAGCAGCCTGGGCCAGTTTTCAAACCGTTGAGGCGCAGGGTGGCTTCGCGGCAGCCGTTGACAATGGTGCGGTTCAACAGTTGATCACAGCTAGCCGAGAGGCTTACCTGCGCGATGTTGCAACCCGCAAAACCGTCTCGCTTGGTAACAGCCACTTCGCCCAACTTGATGCGCCTGATGTCAACACATTGATCAACAGTCCGCTCGAACCTGAAAATCAGGATGAGCGGTTTGGCGATTTGCGCGATGGCATTCTGTTTGAACAATTGGCCGCTCGGGCACAAAACCTATCGGTTTTCACCCAGCCACCCGTGTTGCTGCTTTGCCTTGGCAATAGAAAGGCGTGGAAAGCGCGATCGGATTTCGCGACTGATTTGTTTGCCGCTGCCGGTCTTGCGGTTGAAAGTCTTGCTGTACAAAATCGGGAAGTTGGCGCAATCACAAAAGTCGACAAACTGGATACCGAACGCACACCCGTCATTTGCCTGTGTGGCGCAGATGCAGATTATGATGCAAACGCCGAAGCATTGGTCGCAGGCCTGAAAGAAGCAGGCGCACGACATATCCTGCTGGCGGGCCGCAGTGACCTTGCCGGGTTGGATGATATGATCTTTATCGGCTGTGATGCCCACGCTGCGCTGGACAGGGTTTTGCTGGCACTGGAGGGGTCGAGCTAATGGACTTTCCTGACTTCACCCAAATCCCATTCAGCATTCCCGATGCAGCTGAAGCGTCGCAAGACGGCTCCTGGACGACACCCGAAGGGATTGAGATTTCAGCGATCAACGGGCCAGCAAATCTGACGGGTCTCAATCATCTGGATGGTTGGCCAGGTTCACCGCCGTATTTGCGCGGCCCCTACCCCACCATGTATGTGCAGCGCCCCTGGACTATTCGCCAATATGCCGGGTTCTCGACCGCCCAGGAGAGCAATGCTTTCTACCGGCGCAATCTGGCTGCCGGGCAAAAGGGTCTCTCTATCGCCTTCGATCTTGCGACTCATCGCGGCTATGACAGCGACCATCCACGTGTGACGGGTGATGTCGGCATGGCTGGGGTTGCCATTGATTCCATTCTTGATATGGAACAATTATTCGACGGAATTCCGCTGGATCAAATGTCGGTTTCCATGACAATGAATGGCGCTGTCCTGCCCGTTCTGGCGCTCTATGTCGTTGCCGCGGAAGAACAGGGCGTCGCCCAGAAAGACCTGACCGGAACCATTCAGAACGATATTCTGAAAGAGTTCATGGTGCGCAATACCTACATCTATCCGCCCTTGCCTTCCATGCGCATTATCTCTGACATCTTCGCCTATACCAGCCAGCACATGCCAAAATTCAACTCCATCTCAATTTCCGGCTATCATATGCAGGAAGCTGGTGCGACGGCTGATCTGGAATTGGCCTACACGCTGGCCGACGGGCTGGAATATATCAAAGCGGGTATCAAGTCGGGCATGGATGTGGATGTTTTTGCACCACGGCTTTCCTTCTTCTGGGCTGTTGGCATGAACTTCTTCATGGAAGTGGCCAAGTTGCGTGCTGCCCGATTGCTTTGGGCGCAATTGCTTGAGGAGCGGTTTCAACCGCAAAATCCAAAGTCATTGGCTCTGCGAACCCATTGTCAGACGTCCGGCTGGTCCCTGACTGCACAGGATGTGTTCAATAATGTGACACGGACCTGTATCGAAGCCATGGCCGCGACCCAGGGCCACACCCAGTCTCTGCATACCAATTCACTGGATGAAGCACTGGCACTGCCAACTGATTTTTCGGCACGCATTGCGCGTAACACTCAGCTGTTTCTGCAGATGGAAAGCGGCACGACACGAACCATTGATCCGTGGGGCGGGTCATATTTTGTTGAAAAACTCACCCATGATCTGGCCGAAAAGGCGCTCGGACATATTCGAGAGATCGACGAGATGGGCGGCATGGCCAAGGCGATCGAGCAGGGTCTGCCGAAAATGCGCATTGAGGAAGCCGCAGCCAGAACGCAGGCGCGCATTGATGGCGGTCGACAAATTCTGGTGGGCGTCAATAAATACCGACCGGAGAGCGACCCGCCGATTGACGTTCTGAAGGTGGACAATAAATCGGTGCGCGACCAGCAGCTTGAAAAGCTGGAACGCTTGCGTGGCAACAGGAATGAGGCTGCAACACAGGCTGCTTTGGGCAAGCTTGCCGATGATGCCGCTGGAACCGGCAATTTATTGGCTGCCTGTATTGAGGCCGCCCGCGCACGCGCGACAGTCGGTGAAATGTCCGACGCCATGGAAAAAACCTTTGGACGTCACCGGGCAGATGTCAAAACTATATCCGGTGTCTACCGGCAGGAAGTCGGAAATATGAATGAGCAGGTCCGCACCGTGCTGGAGATGACAAAACAGTTTGAACGCAATGATGGTCGTCGCCCTCGCATTCTTATCGCCAAGGTGGGACAGGATGGCCATGACCGGGGGCAGAAGGTCATCGCATCTGCTTTTGCTGATCTTGGTTTTGATGTGGATGTCGGTCCGCTTTTTGCCACACCCGACGAGGCCGCCCGGCAGGCGGTCGAAAACGATGTTCACATGATCGGTGTTTCGTCTCTGGCCGCCGGGCATTTGTCACTTGTACCCGCCGTGCGCGAAGCGCTGCAGCAAGCGGGGCGAGAAGACATTATGGTGATTGTCGGCGGTGTGATTCCACCGCAGGATTTTGAAGCACTCTATGCCGCAGGTGCCAGCGCGATATTCCCGCCGGGTACAATTATTGCCGAAGCCGCTGAGAAGCTTCTGGTCGATCTCAGTGCAAAACTGGGCTATGGCAGCACCCGACCATAAGTGGCATATTAGCCCGATGACCGATATTTCAACTCTTGAGCGCGGTATTCTGGACGGTCACCGGCCTTTGCTGGCGCGCGCCATTACACTGGTGGAATCAAAGCGACGCGATCATCGCAAGACTGCGCGCGCACTTCTGGATCGGCTGTCAGACAAAACAGGTCATGCCATACGGGTGGGCATTACCGGTGTGCCGGGCGTTGGAAAATCCACCACCATTGAAGCACTTGGCAATCGCCTGACTGATGCAGGATACAAAGTTGCTGTTCTGACGGTTGACCCCTCCTCCAGCAGAACCGGTGGTTCCATTCTTGGCGACAAGACCCGCATGCACACACTTGCGGCTAACCCTCATGCGTTCATACGACCGTCTCCCGCCGCAGGCACATTGGGCGGCGTGGCGGCTAAAACACGCGAGACAATGCTGCTGTGCGAAGCTGCCGGCTTTGATGTGATCCTTGTGGAAACCGTCGGCATTGGTCAGTCAGAAATCACGGTCGCCGACATGGTGGACTTTTTTCTGGTTCTGATGCTGCCCGGCGCTGGCGATGATTTGCAGGGCCTGAAAAAAGGCGTTCTGGAAATCGCCGACATGATTACGGTCAACAAGGCAGATGGCGACAATAAGCAGGCCGCAGAACGGGCAGCGTCAGAGTACCGAAACGCACTGCATATTCTCTCGCCTCAAAGCCCCACATGGTCACCGCCCGTGCTGACCCATTCCGGTCTCAAGGATGATGGCGTTGATGCTTTGTGGGAGCAGGTTTTGTTGTTCCAGACCCGCATGACAGCGTCTGGTGAATGGCAGCAGCGCCGCGAAGAACAACGGATAGGCTGGATGTGGTCTATGTTCGACACCAGAATGAAGAACGCGCTGGAGGACAGACAAGAATTGCAGGATCTGGCGCAAGATCTGGTGGTCGAAGTGAGGTCAGGGAGACTTCAGCCTGGAAGCGCTGCTGAGAGGCTATTTGACGCGCTGTTTAGCAGTTAGCGTGCTTCCAGCAAGATACTCATCTCTGCTGCCTGGCTGACATCCAAATGCTCCGCGTCGCAGGAACTAGAGCGTCGCAATGAACCATATACCCATGCCGCTTCTCATCAGAGCCGACACCATCATTTCTGTGTTTCAAATCAGCGAATTGAATCCGAAAAGAAATTCACAACCACTATCCCTGAAACAATCAATCCGATGCCCAGCATCGCTGCCGTATCCAAATGCTGGCGAAAGAACACAACACCCACCAATGCCAAAACGACGATGCCGGCACCGGACGCAATGGCATAGGCAATCCCAATAGGAATAGCTTTTACCGAAAGGCTCAACAGATAAAATGACAACATAAATGCTGACACCATCAAGACACTGGGTACAAGGAGCGAAAACTCCTTGGATTTTTGCAACATGGCCATTGCAAACACTTCAAAAATAACTGCACCAGCCAATGCAAGATACGAATACGTCAAAGCGTTCATCGCTTATCTCCGCAAAAATTTGTTTTGGACGCACGGAAACCATTTCAATGGATTTGCCTTTTCTTGCATGTAAATCGTCTTGCATCCCTATCAGTGCTTTTAGACGTTTTGGCGCGTTTTTTGACAGGTAAGGCGAACTGGATGAACTATTCATGCCCCAGCAAAATTCTGAATTACGCAGAAAGTCAGCATCTCCGCACAATCAAGAAATTATGACTTTTTAATCACTTGGCAGAACTTCAAAACAACGGCCTCTACAATCCGGGAAAAAATAACTGACCGGCTAACCTGCTGGAGATACGTATAATTTTATCGGCAGCAATAAAAACAGTCACTGTATGTGAGAACTCTATCAACCAATATAGAGAGCATTCCCGAGGAACGCCTTGACTGCCATCAAACTGACCGTGTCAATCTGGTGCCGAGGATGAGTTAGCCTTACCTTCAAATCGGCACAATTAGCTTTCACTGTTTCCATCCATTGAGGCCAATATTCGAAACTGTAAACCTATGCTGAGAGCTTTGCTGAAATCGACAAAATACCTGTCGCTGGTGTTTGTGTTCCTGTTTTTGCTGCCATTGGGTGTCCACGCGGCAGTATTCTGGTCCAAAGGCTGGGAGAAAAGCTGGCGCAGTGCTGACTGGTCCAGCTCCGGCATTCTAAGTGAATCTGCCAGCACATCTGAGCCGACAATTTCGGTCTACGCCGCCCGCACCGGCAGATGGAAGGGCATATTCGCTGTCCATAGCTGGATCTTGGTGAAGGATCGCAATTCGCAGTCCTGGGACAGGTATGAAGTTGTTGGCTGGGGAACACCAATCCGCAAGAATGCTTATGCGCCAGATGCGCGCTGGTATGGAAACGAGCCGATGCTGGTTGGAAGCGTCACTGGCGAACTGGCCGAAACACTGATCCCGAAAGTAAGAGCGTCGGTGCATCGATATCCTCATGGTGCACGCGGTGATTACCACATCTGGCCGGGACCAAATTCCAATACATTTGTAGCGACGGTCCTTCGTGAAGTTCCGGAACTGGGCTTGAGCCTGCCACCCACAGCCGTGGGTAAGGATTACCTTGCTGATGGCGGTTGGTTTAGCATCGGCAGAGATGGTGTAAAATTTTCTGCCAACGGGATTTTCGGGTTTTCGGTTGGTGGCACCGAAGGTTTTGAGATCAACATTCTGGGCCTTGTCGCAGGATTTGACTGGCAACACCCGGCGCTCAAATTGCCCGGCTTTGGCCGTATTGGAGCCTAGGGTGCGGACCCTTTATGGGTGATGAAATAGCAGAACAAATGGCAAAGAGAAGCAAGGAAACGCGCGCAGAGCGGGCTTTCTGCCCGGTCAAGCGCTTTGACGCCGCAGGTCGCAGCCATTTTTCTGTCCATCAAGGATCGGGCCTGTTTGCCCTCAGCCCGCGTCGCAAAGACTTGAAAGTCTTCAGACTTCCTGCTTCTTTGCTCCTAGTCTGCAAACAAACCGATCCCGACTATTTTACCACCCATAAAGGGTCCGCACCCTAGGCTCCAAGCCATTTAGCCAAACGCTCAACTGCGTCATCAAGCACGCTATCCTGCTTGCAGAAGCAAAATCTCAAAAACTTCTGTGGCGGTTCGTCCCCCTTGTAAAAGGCGGACACCGGCACGGTGGCGACACCTGCATCGCGAACCATTGCCTGACAGGCCTCCACATCATTGTCTCCGATCGGCAGCGCAGAAAAATCCACATTCAGGAAATAGGCGGCCTGGCAGGTGCCGACTTTGAAATTCAGCGCACTCAATCCGGCGGCTAGTCTATCCCGTTTTGCAGCAAGCTCTGATTTGATGCTCTCGAAATAGCTATCCGGCAGTTCCAGACCCTTTGCGACCGCCACTTGTAGATGAGGCGGTGTTGTGAATGTTGTAAATTGATGCGCCTTGGTGATCGGCTCAATCATATGAGCTGCGCCTGTGACGGACCCCACCTTCCAACCGGTCATGGAGAACGTTTTCCCAGCCGAACCAATTGCAACAGATCGCGCCTGTGCTCTTGGCAGGGACAGAACAGAGATATGAGGCTGCCCGTCGAAAGTCAGGTGCTCATAGACTTCATCAGCGACAATAAAAACATCATGCGCTTCACAAAGATCGACAATCAATTCCAGTTCTGAGCGGGAAAACATCTTGCCGGCAGGGTTCATGGGATTGTTCAGCAACAACAGTCTGGTGTTGTCAGAAAAGGCGTGCTGCAAGGCCTCAATGGGTAACACCCAATCAGGAGGATCAAGGCGGACCAGTTTGATGATGCCGCCTGCCCGCTCCACTAACGGTGCATAACAATCATAGAGCGGCTCCAGAAGAATTACCTCATCGCCGGGATTAATGAGACCATTGATGCAATCCGACAGAGCTTCCGTTGCGCCTGATGTGATGACGACCTGACTTTGCCAATCAATTTGCACGTTTTGGAACCGCGCATAGGAATTTGCAACGGCCTGCCGAAGCGCGGGAATGCCCGGCATGGGCGGGTACTGATTTGGCCCCTTCAAAAGAGCCTCTGCCGCATATTCCCGCAAGCTGATCGGCCCATCAACATCGGGGAAACCCTGCCCCAGATTCACAGCATTATGCTGCTGAGCAAGGCGGCTCATGACCTCAAATATTGTTGTTGGAATACCGGAATAGATGGCGTTCTTTGGCAGCATGGTCAGGATACCCGGATTGAGTTCAGACCCTACTGGCCGAAAATGCCGCGCAACAGCCCGCCAATGGGATTGTTTGATGGCGCTTGTGGGTTTCCGCTTCCCGGCAAAACTTCCTGGGTCGGTGCCCGCCCCTGACTGAGCAGATCAATCGGGCCGCCATTGTTACTTGCCGGTGCAGCTTGCTGTGTAGTGGCAGCCGGAGCTGTGTTGTTTGTAGGCGCTGCATTCTGGTTGCCTGAGACGACAGCGCGTCCGCCGGTTAGGCGGCGTGCTTCCGCAGGTGTCATAAAGCGCGGCGCTGCATTTGCGGGGGCAGATGTGCGAACCAAAGACCCTCTTGGATCAATACGCGGTATCGGTACACCACTTGTGTTGGCTGGTTGTCCTATCTGCGCGTTACCAGTTTGAGACTGGGTTTGAGGCTGAATGCCGCCTTGCTGCTGATTACCACCACCAATAAGACGTCCAATCAGCTCAGCGCCCTGCCCTATGGCTGCATCCCTGTCTATTCCACCATCTCTGACAATCTGGCTCACGTCCAAGCCTGTCCTTTCGCGCACCTGATCGCGCAAAGCATCGCCATCATCACTCAGCGCGGCCAGACCACCGCCAAACTGACGCAATTGCTGAAGAGCTGCATCCGGGTTTTCAAGAATGCCGGCAATATCAGGATAGATGCGGGGTTCGGCAAACGAGCCTTCAACAACAATAGGAACGCCAAGTCCGGCAAAATCCTGCCCCCCGCCCTGGCCTTGCAGAGAAGCTACAATTTTTGGATCAAACCGCATTTCCAAACGCTTAGCGGGAAGGTCAACCGACCCGGCCCCCGTTGCGCGCACAAGTGGCCCTATCATCCTGATATCACGGGTGCGACCAAGGCCATTGGCGAATTGGAAAGAGCCGGAAAATTCACTGAAATCTGTCTTTTCCTGTTCGTTTGTCTGCCAGCCCAGCAATGTGCGCGCAGACAGGGTGCGCACCATTTGAGGAATGTTGACCCCACGGATGGCCCCGTTTGAAAAAATCATCCGGGTTTCGCCATCAAGGCCTGATACAAGACCCAATTCGCTGCGGCCCTGGGTGGTCAGCGCAAGGCTGTAATCTGCAGTGCCCTCTAACCGGGTGAATTGTGCCGCGTCCCGCAGGAATGGATAAGCATCGAGTGAGGACAGATCAAAATTGACCGCCATCGAGGGCGTATCGCCAGATGCATTAATCTCCAGCCGACCTGCACCTCTGCCGCCATATAGCTGCATTTCGGTCAGATCAGCGATTAAAACACCATCCACAACCGACACCACCATATTGGTGTTTCCGGTCCGAATATCGTCCAGAACGATCTCATTGGCGCTGATTGTCAGATTGGCATTCATGCTGTTGAGGCCAGACAGATCAATGGCAGCATTGCTCCAACCGGCATCCACTGCGCCTTCAATACCTGGCAGATTGCTGCGATTGGGCGCAGATGCCGAACTGTCGGATGACCCACCAGAGGCATAAGGTGTCAGGTCCAGTTGCTGCAAAGCGAGCCGCGCTTCAAGCCTTGGCTTACCCGACAATGAGATAACCCCATTGCCCGTTCCCTGTGTGCCATCCAGCAAAATCCGGGCATTGTCAAAATTGACAGCACCCGGGCTGAAAGACAATTCGCCAGTGTAGCTGAAAGGCCCAAGACCACCGCCATCGCCAACGGGCTGATTCAGCCACGCAAGCAAACCGCGCAAGGATCGCGTTTCAACCGTGATGTCTCCATCAAAGTCCCCTGTCTGGGTGAATGTGCCATCAACACCTGCCGACAACCTGCTGGAATTGATACCGAACTGTGCAGGCCCCATGCCGTTGGACAACATCTGACCGGCCGCAAATTGCCCGCTCATTTCAAAGCGTTCATCGCGCCATTCGGCCTGCCCCAGCAAACCAATCGGTGTATCCAGCGTGTTGATGGTAATGTTGGCAGTGATGTTGTTAATCGTGTCCGCACGCTCTTCGCCAAGTGCAAGACCAATGCCGGTTTGTGTCACAGACCCACTGCGTAATCCAAGTGTTCCCCTGGCGTTCAGGCTGGACATGATTTGCTCGGGATCTGCACCCTGCGAGGCAAATTGCAGATCAACAATCAAAGAGCCATTCACTCTTGGCTGGCCTTCGACAACCAATCCGGCTGCAGACATCAAGGTGCCAACATCCACACCCTGGGAGACCAACTCGCCAGACAATGCCGGTACTGGCTGAGACAGATCAACCCGCAGAGAACCTTGCAGGGTTTCTTCACCGACCATCACCGCAAATTCCGATATTTCTGCAGCCTCCGGAGAGGCTGCCAAATCTGCGGAGAGACGAATGCTGCCGAGACCCTTTGTCTCTTCCGGCAATTGCGTTCCCAACCAGGCTGCCAAAGCCGGAACAGATGGAATATCGGAAACAAACTGACCACCGAAAGCCGGTCCAAGACCAAAATCCACGGTGCCGCTCAATGAGGCATCGGCTACGCTGCCATCCAAACTAAACTCCAGCGCGGACCGCTCTCCCAATATTGCTGACCGCGGTTCATCAAGTCGGGCAGTCAGGGCGAAGTCTTCTCCCTGATAGGCAAAGGCTGATTCAATAAGCAAAGGGACGTCAAGCGATGTAAGGGCTGTATCTACTCTGATCCCGCTAATCAGATGGTCAGTTCCATCGCGCATATCCTGATATCGTACAGAGCCGTCACGAATGGTTACGGCATCGATTTGCAGGCGTTCAAGAGCCTGCAGAACACTTCCGGCATCGTCAACAACAGCATCATCAGCGTTGATACTGCTCCTTAAATCTCCTGAAGGCGTGTTGTCCGTGGCATTGTTTTGCAGCCAGCTTGCGCGGCCGTTCTGATCGACAATGAGATCGATTTCCGGGCCTATCAGGGTCGCTTCATCAAGGCGCACATTGCCCGTGAAAATGGCAGCCAGATTGATGCCAAACCGCACTGTTTCGGCACGCACGGAACTGGTTTCGCCATCAGCGGAAATCCGCACATCACTGGCGCTGAAACGAGGTGTCGGGAAAACACCAACAGAAATCGGTCCATCGATGGCCAATTGCCAGCCTGTGGCTTGCTCAACCTGTCTGGACACTTCGCGCGCAATTGTCTGACTGGGCAGAAAGAACGGCAAAACAAACACGACCAGCAGGAACAATCCGATAATGCCCCCGCCCACATAGGCAGCCTGTCGCATCCATGGGGACTTGAAGAGCGGTTTACCGGGCTCACGGGGCTTACGTGGCTTTTTGCCCTTGCGCTTTTTTGCAAGAGGCGCGTTGGATGCAAGCATTGCGGATGCTGCATTCGAGTCTGGTGTATTTGCCCCCGAATTTGCGGCTCCCTGTGTTTCCAAGGTTGGCGCGATCGGAACATCAGTGCGGGTTTCAGCGCCCTGCCCAATCTCAAACGATGGCACAAATGGCTCTGCTTGAACGGATTGTGCCTGAACTGCTTCCACAGTTGGCTCCAAATACTGATCTGCAGGCGACACTGCTTCTGGAACATGTATGTAATGTGGTTCGGCAGGAGCATTCGGTTGAGCTGCAACGGGCTGAGGTGCAACAGGTTGCGACACGAAAGGCTCTGGAACCGCAGGCTCTGAGAAACTCGGTTCAGGAGCATATCTTTGTTGTGGTTCCGCATACGTTGGCGCCGGATCCTGCAACACGGGTGGCTGCGCAAAATCTTGGCGGCCAGCGGCCTGTGGGGGCACACTCTGGGTCGGCGACACATATTGTGGGTCTGTCGGTGGTGTCGCTGGTGTGTATGCCGGTGCGGGGTTTTCGAAGCCCCGTGGTGCTTGTGGTTGCTCTGGCGCTCTCAAGGGCCGTGGAGGCCTCACAGGCTCTTTGACTCGCAGAGGTTCTTGGGCGCGTGGAGGTTCTGGCGCGCGCACGGGATCTGGAGCGCGCACAGGCTCAGGTCGCACTGCAGGGACGGGTCGCACACCTATTCCGCGTTCAATTTCGAATTGCGCATCCATCTGCGGGTCTTGAGAAGCCTGCCTTGGATCATCATAAGTTGGCTGTGCAGGAACTGATGAGGGCGATGAGGGAACGCGCTGAGATGCAACAAAGTCCTGTGGTGTCGACCCGAAAGGCCCATCGGATACCGATGGCAACCCCTGCCTTGGCTGCTCAGGCGGGGAAGCTAGCGGAGAAACTGGCCGAGCAGCGGGCCTCTGAGAAACCGCAGGTTGCGATGGCGGCACAGCTCGACTGATCCGGTCCGCTGGCGGGTCTGCAGGATGCTGACTTCCAGTCCGGTTCTCCGGCGAAGGTTTATTTCGGTCTGTCGGATCGTCGTTCGACACTAAATATTCCGCTTTTTCAAGTGGTTGCAAATCATAGTCTGATCAACAACATTTACTAATTTGCAGATTACACTGGATAAGAAATAAGGCAATTCAGTGCCACCCGTAAAGCCTTACAAATCGTGCAAACTGAGGTCTAATTGGTGGAATTCGACGCAAAAACAGTGAATTCCCGTCTCGCATAGTCTGAATGTAGCTCGGATCGGTATGAAAGACACATCAAAAGCGCGGCCCCGATTCTCTCAAACCGCTGCAAAATCTGACTAAAAAACTGAGTCGACCTGTGGTAGAGCGGCACAGGTTCACAGTGCCACTCATTTAGCTTTCTAAAAGCCTTAGCGGCCTGGGGTGCGGACCCTAAGCTACAGCCCGCGACAAGGCGCATTGCGACCAAAGATCAGACAATGCCCCGACCAATCTGTCCATGTCGTCATCACTGTGGAGTGGCGTAGGCGTGAAGCGCAGCCGCTCGGTGCCTTCTGGAACTGTTGGGTAATTGATAGGCTGGACATAGATCCCGTAATTGTCGAGCAGCAGGTCACTGATCCATTTGCATTTGCTGGCATTACCGACCATCACCGGAACAATGTGGCTGGGATTGGAAATATGGGGAATGCCTTTGGCATCGAGCCTCGCCCGCAAGGCTGCAACACGCTCCTGGTGTTGGACGCGCTCTTCGTTGCTGTTTTTCAGATATTGAATGCTGGCAACAGCACCGGCAGCCAATGCTGGCGGAATGGCCGTCGTGAAAATAAATCCCGAGGCAAAGCTCCGAACAAAATCGCACAGCTCGTTCGAGCCAGTGATGTAACCACCCATCACGCCATAGGCCTTGCCAAGAGTGCCTTCAATTACGGTCAGGCGGTCCATCAAACCTTCGCGTTCTGCAATCCCGCCACCGCGTGGCCCGTACAGGCCAACTGCGTGCACCTCATCCAGATAGGTCATGGCACCGAACTCATCAGCAACGTCACACAATTCCTTGATCGGTGCGATGTCCCCGTCCATGGAATAGACTGATTCAAATGCCACCAATTTGGGAGCGGTTGGATCATCTGCGGCCAGCTTGCGGCGCAAATCGTCCGGACAGTTATGTTTGAAAACACGTTTTTCAGCGCGGCTGTGGCGAATGCCCTCAATCATTGAGGCGTGATTCAGCGCATCTGAGTAAACAATGCAGCCAGGCAGCTTTGACGCCAGCGTCCCAAGAGCGGCCCAATTGGACACGTAGCCTGAAGTGAAAATCAGCGCCGCTTCCTTGCCGTGCAAATCAGCCAACTCGCGTTCCAACAAAACGTGGTGATGGTTTGTGCCAGATATGTTGCGCGTTCCACCAGCGCCCGCGCCGCATTTGGCTATGACATCCGTCATGGCACTTATCACCTGCGGATTCTGTCCCATTCCAAGATAATCATTCGAGCACCAGACCGTGACTTCGTCGGTGCCGTCCGCACGGTAACGGGTCGCTTTGGGAAAGCCACCACTGTGGCGCTCCAACTCTGCAAACACGCGGTAATTGCCGTCTTCCCGCAATTTATCGAGTTGTTCTTTGAACAGCGCGTTATAATCCATCAGGAACTCCACATTGAACCTAAGGCCACTCAGCGGCCGATTGCCCGGAGCCTACTGGGCCCCGAACTCTCTAACTATAAAATAATCTAGAGCACTTTTGCGCAAAAATCATTGAGGCAGATCAATCCAGAGTTGTTCTTTGACTAGGGTTCAGACCCTAGTGCCCGAACGCGTGCACGTTCTGATGCTGCGTTCCCAGGCCATCAATGCCCAATTCCAGATGGTCACCATCGACCAAAAAGCGCTGTGGCTTCATGCCCATCCCAACACCTTCCGGCGTGCCAGTGGCGATCACATCACCGGGCATGAGCCGCATAAACTGGCTCATGTAGCTGACAATAGTCGCGACAGAGAAAATCATGTCAGACGTATTGGAATTCTGGACGGTTTCACCATTCAGTTTCAGCCAGAGTGGCAAGGCCTGGGGATTGGGAATTTCGTCCGCTGTGACCAGCCAAGGGCCAATCGGCCCGAAAGTTGGTGCCGACTTCCCTTTGATCCACTGTCCACCGCGTTCAATCTGAAAGCTTCGCTCGGACACATCATTGATGAGACAATATCCGGCAACATGCGAGAGCGCATCAGCTTCGGTTACATGCTCAGTCATGGTACCAATGACCACCCCTAGCTCCACTTCCCAATCAGACTTAACACTGCCCTTCGGAATAATGACGTCATCCGTTGGACCCTGTATGGCTGAGGTTGCTTTGGAAAACAGGAT